>ENA-UEPS01000023-UEPS01000023.1-human-gut-metagenome-genome-assembly--contig:-NODE-23-length-133784-cov-73.939203_pt1 | contig 133784 bp, 128 predicted proteins | sample MGYA00242904_ERZ507924 | MGnify/ENA primary metagenome ERZ507924 (study PRJEB26167, sample SAMN06115422) | human gut metagenome | host: Homo sapiens | place: China:Sichuan | collected 2014-10-16...
TTCATACACAATGCTTATATGCTTGAACGATTTATTTGCGTGTTTGGGATTAGCCCAGACCCGCAAGTTATTGAAAAACTTTTCAAAGAACTCATTTTATTTACTGCCAGAGCCGCTTAGGCGCGGCGAATTTTTAACGAACTATTGAATAAGTATAAATAACCCGGGTACGGGCTGAAGTGAGCTGAAGTTCTGCATTCAGACGGACAGAGTTAGCATCCAGTAAATCTGTCAGTATGGCCAGCTGGTTCAGATAGCGGTTTTGCATGATACGATAGTTTTCTTCTGCCTGTTTGACAGAGAGTTTTAATGCTTCTACCTGTTGCAGTGCTTCATGATGACGAAGGTAGGCCGTACGTACATTAACTTTGATTTGCTGCACCTTTTGTTCTTCGATGTTCTGGCTAAGTCTTACCGCAAGTTTACTTTCTTTAGTCTTATGGTTGTTTTTGTATAATGACGAAAGAGGGTATGATACAGACAAGCCTATGTTCCAATTATTATTATACATGTCGGCCATTGTTCTCGAGATAGGACGTGCCAGTGTATTCGCTGCATAAAGCGATATGTTTGGCAGGTATTCAGCTTTTGCCAGACGGACATCGTTTTGTGCTACTTCCGTTTGCTTGCGTAACAATAATATTCCCGGATCATTCATACAAGCTTGTGCTACGTAGTCATCGTATTTTTCAAGGGCAATAGAACGGTAGAGCAAGGCTGTATCTGGCAATAACAAGCAGTTTTCGTTAATTCCTGGTAAGATATCCAGCTGTTGAGATACAAGTGCGATACTATTTTCCGTTTCTGTAAGTGAAAGGCGGTCGTTAGTAAGTTGCATTTCGCTTCGAAGTACATCATTATTTGTTATGAGTCCCTCCTTTTTCATCTGCTTGGTATCTTTCAGCCGACGTTCTGATTCTTCAGTGTTTCGGGTTAATACGTCGTGCTGGCGGAATAAACTAAACAAGCTCATATATTGCTCCAAGAGATTGAGCTTTATATCAGCACGGTCTGTTACGGTCTGAAGAGAGGCTATCTCTTTTTTCAGATCTGCTTTATGTATAGCATATCGTATCTTACCTCCTTGATATAAAGGTTGAGTAAAATTTATGGCATAATTTTGTGACCAGTCGGGAGTATCTGGATAGGTTGCGTCTGATAAGCCATGCTGGAAAACAACGGGTTGTCCTATAACACCTCCGTTAAGCCCTATCTGTAAGTCGGGTAACAGTGAAGTACGTGCTGTCTTTCCCTGCTCGTGTGCCATTGATTCCTGTACTTTGTCCGCCTGGAGTTTCAAACTGTTTTCCACACCTAGACGGAACAGCTCATCCACGGTAAGAAACAATGAATCAGCTGGAGAAGCTATGCTTTTACAATAACTTCCTGAAAGTAGAAAGACAAGTAAGTATTTATATATTTTCGAGTACATCATATACGGATTTTAATTCGGACATCATGGTTCTGATGCTATCAAGCCCTATTATTTGTTCTGCATTTACATATACTTGATCCAATATGGGCCGAATCTGATTACGGAATTCTTCGCCTTCTTTTGTAAGGTAAACCAATTTGCTACGCCGGTCTGCGGGATCTTCTTTACGACATACGTATCCTTTTTTTTCCAGGTTATTCATCAGATTAGTCAGGCATGCTTTGTCTTTGGCTGTTCGTTCCGCTAAAACTTGCTGGGTGATACCTTGCTCGTGCCACAGGCTACTTAATATTTGTAGCATTTCGAATGTGATTCCTGCATTATTCCTTTTTAAAGTTCGTTGCATGGCTCTACGGAAAGACATGCGAGTGCGGAATACCTGCAGCATTAACTCTCTAAACTCTCCTCCTTCTCTCATGATTATCTTTTTACTTTTGAACTGCAAAAGTACGAATTTTAGTCTTATTAGTCAAATATTTGACTAATTATTCATTGCGTATGATTGGAGTATATGTAGAAAAGCTGCTTATTATGAGTGAGTTATGCTTTTTTGATTATCGAGATGTTATAGAGAGGGGGATTCCTCTTTACGCATGCTAAATTCGCATCCGCAATATTGCTGGTTGTAAAATCCATATTCTTTTATTATAGCAATACGCCGTTCGCTTAATCCTCCTTTTCTCCAGTTCTGATCCCACCAGATGACGTCCGGATAATTCTCTACTGCATATCTTCCTGCCTGATTAATCTGCTCTAAGCTTTTCCAACGTGAAGAAGCAAGTGTGGTAGTAATTACAGAAAATCCATTTTCGTGAGCATATCGTGCTGTATCGAGTAACCGCATTTTGAAACATTGCAGACAGCGTCCGCCCCGTTCTGGCTCTCCTTCGAGTCCTTGAACCGTGCATCGCCATGCCTCGTGATTGTAATCTGCATCGATGATATCCAGTCCTAACGACTGTGCATAACGCGAACATTCATTTTTGCGAATGTTATATTCTTCTAGTGGATAGATGTTTGGATTGCAATAGTAAATGGTAGGGCGTATGTCATGTTGCATCAGGCATTCGATGATAGCTGACGAGCAGGGGGCACAACATGTGTGAAGCAATATTTCTTTTGCATTTCCTGGAACTTCCAGTGTGAATTTCTTTTTTTTCATACGCTCAAATTGGAGATTTAGATGATTCTATATGCAAAAATAATCTTTTTGTGTGTGAGTGGAAAATGATTTTGCTCTGTTCCGGATAAAAACGGACGGACACCCTTTATGGTAAGGCATCCGTCCGCACTTCTTAGGATATTTATTTTTCCCTTTCTTGTATCAGAGTTATTTTATTTCGAACTCTTCTTTCATGTCAAGTTCATCGCCATGCATATCATAGAATTTATATTCCAGGAAAGCGAGGCTTTGATTAGGTATTATCTTTATACCAAATCCGAATTTCATTTGCCATTTACGTTTTAAGGAAACTATTCCTTGATTGATATAAGCGGCTACATAGGGATGGATATGTAATGTAAATTTCTTGACCTTCAGTTTATTGACCAGGTAGTCAATTTTACTTTCCAATGTATCTGTAAATAATATGGAGGGCTTTATTTTCCCTTTTCCAAAACACGTCGGACAGTCTTCATCGGTATTGACGTCCATGGCAGGACGGACTCTCTGACGGGTAATCTGCATTAATCCGAATTTGCTGAGTGGCAATATGTTGTGTTTTGCTCGGTCTTTCTGCATGTTTTGGCACATGCGTTCATATAGTTTTTGTCGGTTCTCGGCAAGATTCATATCAATGAAATCGACAACGATGATACCTCCCATATCTCTCAGGCGGAGTTGTCGGGCAAGTTCGTCTGCTGCACCTAAATTTACGTCCAACGCATTGGCTTCCTGACCGTTGCCGGATTTGGACCGGTTGCCACTGTTTACATCTACCACATGCAAAGCTTCTGTATGTTCTATAATAAGATAAGCTCCGCTTTTGTATGAAACCGTTTTACCGAACGAAGATTTGATTTGCTTGGTTATTGCAAAATTGTCGAAAATGGGAAGTTGTCCTTTGTAAAGCTTCACGATTCCCGAACGTTCGGGAGCAATGAGCGTTACATAATCTTTTACTTCATTGTAAACGCTTTCATCGTTTACATAAATATTTTCATACGAAGGGTTGAATAAGTCGCGCAGCATGGCTACCGTGCGGCTTGTTTCCTCGTATACCAATGAAGGCAGTTTGGTTGCCTTTTGTACTTTTGAGATGGTATCTTCCCAATGCTTCAGTAATACTTTCAGTTCTGCATCCAGTTCTGCAACACGCTTTCCTTCTGCTACGGTACGTACTATTACTCCGAAGTTTTTCGGTTTGATGCTTTGCAATAATTGCTTTAAGCGTGCGCGTTCTTCGCTTGATTTGATTTTCTGGGAAACAGAAACTTTATCGTTGAACGGAATCAGGACAAGGTATCGTCCGGCGAAAGATAGTTCACATGTCAGTCGCGGTCCTTTGGTTGAGATAGGTTCTTTTACGATTTGTACGATGACTTCCTGCCCCTGCTGTAAAACGTTCGAAATGGTTCCATCCTTATCAATGTCGGGCAGTATCGATGCTTTCGACATTGGATAAAGTTTTTTTCTGTCGCTGATGACCTGCTTCAGATACTTTTGGTAAGAATTAAATTGAGGTCCGAGGTCTAAGTAGTGAAGGAAAGCGTCTTTTTCGAAACCTACATCCACAAAACAGGCATTCAGTCCAGGCATGAGCTTGCGTATCTTGCCTACGTACATATTGCCAACCGAGAAAGACAGATTTCGTTCTTCTTTCTGGAACTCTACCAGGTTCTTGTCTTCCAAGAGCGCAATAGAGATTTCTTTAGGCTGTACATCTACTACTAATTCGCTTGTCACTTGTTACTTAGTTTTTAGAATGTTAATAATGCTTTTCGAAATATACAGACGTAACATGTTTCGGTAAGATGAATAGTTTAGATTGGAAACTTGTCTGTAAAGTCTGTATTATCACATACACAAAGAACAAACCTGAAAGACTAGTAGGAGCTTTACAAGTTTGTTCTTTATTGAAGTCGGACAGACTAACAATTATTTTTTGCTTTTATGTCTGTTCTTTCTTAGTCTTTTTTTACGTTTGTGTGTAGACATTTTATGTCTTTTTCTTTTCTTTCCGCTAGGCATACTTTTAAAAATTTATAGGGTTAATACTAATGTTAATTTATTTCTTTACTGAAAGAGTAAATGTTTTAGCTGGCTTAAATGCCGGAATATTGTGCTCCGGAATAATAATAGTTGTATTCTTTGAAATGTTACGGGCAGTCTTCTGCGCTCTTTTCTTCACAATGAAACTACCGAAACCACGAAGGTATACGTTTTCATCGTTTGACAACGATTCTTTTACTGAATCCATAAACGCTTCAAGTGTGGTCAGGACTGTTGCCTTGTCAATACCTGTGTTTCTAGCAATTTCGTTTACAATATCTGCTTTAGTCATTTCGCTAATAATTATTGTTATACGTTATCTTAATTTTTTGGATTGCAAATATATAGCTTTTCTCGTTCTCAGAAAAATTTCTTTCGAACAAATTTTATAAAAAGTGGCTTGTGCTTTGCTAAAACCTTTATTTTTGCTGAAAATTTGACTGGTATAAATATTGAAAAAACATTTTGGATGAGTTTGCTGAGCGACAAGATTATAAATTGGTATAAAGAGAATAAACGTGATTTGCCTTGGAGAAATACGAAAAATCCTTATAAAATATGGATATCTGAAATTATTCTGCAACAAACGCGGGTAGCGCAAGGATATGACTACTACTGCCGGTTTATAGAACGTTTTCCCGATTTCCAGACCTTGGCAGATGCTGATGAAGATGAGGTGATGAAATATTGGCAGGGGCTGGGTTATTATTCCCGTGCCAGAAACTTGCATGAGGCTGCTCGTTCGATTGCCCGGGAGGGCGCATTCCCTGATACATATGCAGGAGTCAGGAAAATGAAAGGAGTAGGCGATTATACCGCAGCGGCTATTTGTTCCTTTGCCTATGATATGCCTTGTGCCGTTGTCGATGGCAATGTGTATAGAGTGATATCGCGTTGGATGGGAGTAGAAGAGCCGATTGATACAAATTCCGGTAAAAAACTATTTGCGGAGCTGGCTGATGAACTGCTGGATAAAGCACAGCCTGCATTGTATAATCAGGCTATTATGGATTTTGGAGCACTTCAGTGTGTGCCGTCTTCACCTTCGTGTTTATTTTGTCCTTTGTCTGACAGTTGTGTGGCTTTGCAGAAAGGCATAGTAGATGAGTTACCTTGCAAGAAGCATAAAACAAAAGTTTCTAATCGCTATTTTCATTATTTCTATGTACGTGCAGGGGCTTATACCTATATATATAAGCGCGGGGCAGGCGACATCTGGCATAATCTGTATGAATTTCCTTTGATAGAAACAGAGGCTCCACTTGACGGGCAACATATTCTTCAGATTCCGGAGTTTGAACGTTTGTTTGGAGGGTGTCAGATAGATAATATCAGGTTGGTGGCAGAAGGAGTGAAGCATGTGCTGTCGCATCGGATTATCTATGCTGATTGTTATGAAGTTGTATTGTCTGAAACAAGTATGCTGGGAAAAGAGTATCAGAGAGTTTTGATTGTCGACTTACATAAATTTCCCGTATCGCGCTTGACTTCTCGTTTTTTTTCTCTAATTTTGAAGCCAAATATTTAAAAGAAAGTAAATTATGTCATTAAATAAAGTTCAGTTGATAGGCAATGTGGGAAAGGATCCCGATGTACGTTATTTGGATAATGGTGTAGCGGTGGCAACATTCCCCTTGGCTACGACAGACCGTGCTTATACATTGGCGAACGGTACACAAGTTCCGGAGCGTACAGAATGGCACAATATTGTCTTGTGGCGTGGCCGCCTTGCCGAAACAGCAGAAAAATATGTTCATAAAGGTGACAAACTGTATATTGAAGGAAAAATCCGTTCTCGTTCTTATGACGATCAGAACGGAATCAAGCGTTATATTGTAGAGATTTTTGCCGATAATATGGAGATGCTTACTCCGCGTACAACTCAGGCTGGCACGGCACAACAGCCAATGCAGCCGGGTGTCGCTCCTCAGCAGCCTTCATCGGCACAAGCGGTACAAACGGCTGACGCTTCCGATGATTTGCCGTTCTAAAGCCGAATGCTCTTTCTCCGTAAGCGGCATAGTCTGGTATATTACTTGTATAAGATATTTCAGACAGTACAGACTTGCGGCGAAAGAGAAAAAAGAAAATTGATGTTTAACTAAATATTTATTCCTTGGACCCTGACTCGTGTATATCCTACTTACAGGATTTATGTGACGGAGTGACCGTCGTTCCCCCTTCTATGGGGGCTATAATTGCATTAATTCTTGCAATTCTATTATTGTATGCTTCTGGTTTTGTTTCGGCATCCGAAATCGCTTTTTTTTCGTTGTCCCCTTCCGATCTGAGTAAGGTGGATGAAAATGAGCATCCTTCTGATTCACGCATTAGAGCTTTGCTTGATGATTCGGAACGTTTGCTTGCTACCATTCTTATTTCGAATAACTTTGTCAATGTAACAATAATCATGTTGTGCAATTTCTTTTTTGCCAGCGTGATAGATTTTGGCGATGCTCAGTTACTTGAGTTTTTGCTCATAACGGTTGTGCTTACTTTTCTGTTGTTGCTTTTCGGGGAAATCATGCCGAAAATATATTCTGCACAAAATACGTTGAAATTTTGCCGTAAAGCAGCACCGGTTGTTTATCTGTTGCGTTCTGTTTTTAAGCCCGTGTCGAATTTGCTGGTACATTCCACTTTTTTGATAAACAAGCTTACCAAAAAACGTAAGGTTCCCAATCTCTCGGTCGATGAACTGTCGCAGGCTTTAGAGCTGACCGACAAGAATGAAATATCCGAAGAAAGCAATATGCTGAAAGGCATTATTCGTTTTGGTGAGGAAACAGCAGAAGAAGTCATGACTTCAAGACTTGATATTGTAGATCTGGAAATAAACACTCCCTTTCCGGAGGTTATAAAATGCATCGTGGAAAATGCTTATTCCAGAATACCCGTATATGAAGAGTCGCGCGATAACATTAAAGGTGTTTTATATATCAAAGACTTGCTCCCTTATTTGGATAAAGGAGCCGACTTTAAATGGCAGAATTTGATACGTCCGGCGTTTTTTGTCCCTGAAACGAAGATGATAGACGATTTGCTTCGCGATTTTCAGGCCAACAAAATTCATATTGCCATCGTGGTAGATGAATTTGGAGGAACATCGGGCATTGTGACGATGGAAGATATTATCGAAGAAATCGTGGGTGAGATAAACGATGAGTACGATGAAGAAGAACGTACCTATGTGAAGATTTCGGAGAACGTATATATCTTTGAAGGAAAGACTTTGCTTTCCGACTTCTATAAACTGGCAGAAATCAATCCGGATGATTTTGAAGCAGTAGCTGGAGATGCCGATACATTGGCTGGACTGTTGCTGGAGTTGAAAGGAGAGTTTCCCGTTCTGCATGAAGTAATAAATTATGACCGTTACCGTTTTGAAATCCTCGAAATGGATGTTCGTCGTATAGTAAAGGTGAAAGTCACTGTAGGAATGAATACAAGTAAGGAAAAGAAAGATTGATCATCTATGCCTCTTCTTAAAAAGTGGATTGAAAACGGAGCTTTATTCGCTATCTGGCGCGTTGAGGAAACTGCCGAAGAGTTGAGAAAAATGCTGGTTGCTTCTTTGCCATACGATGAAGAATTGTCGCAGTTGAAGTCGGAGGCACGCCAGTTGGAATATCTTGCTGTGCGGGTATTGCTTCGTGCTGTTTGTGGAGAAGAAAAACATATTTCTCATTATTCTTCAGGAAAGCCATTTTTGACCGACGGAAGTTTTCATATTACAATCTCTCATACGCGAGGATATGTTGCTGTTGGGCTCCATGCTACATACGAAGTAGGAGTTGATATCGAGTATATTTCCAATCGTGTTCGGAAAGTTGCCGGTCGGTATATGTATCCGGACGAACTTCGCCATTCATCCGATACAGCTTATCTGCTTGTCCAGTGGTCGGCAAAAGAAACCATGTATAAGTTGCTCGATGAACAAGGAGTTGATTTTCTGGAGCATCTTCGTATTGTTCCATTCCAGCTTCAGACGGACGGCAGATGTGAGGGGCACGAGTTGCGAACTTCTTCACAAATTCATTTTGATATACATTATATAGCTTCCCCTGATTTTGTTTGCACCTGGTGTGTGCTGGATCGTTAATTCTTATGATATATATGTCAGGAAGTTTCAGTAATTTTTCGTACAAATTTCTCTGACATTTGTACGATTTTTAGAAAAATATCGAGAAGTTTTGATGAAGATATGCTGAAGTTTTGGATAAAAAATAAGGCTGCTTTTAACTGTTTGATAATCAGTTGAAAGCAGCCTTAGCTTTTTTTAATATAGATTGATATGTTTTCTTTGTTTTTACGCCTCTTTGTTTTTTTGTAGAGTAAAGACGAACTCAAGTCCACCATGAGGATTGTTCTTGGCGAAGATAGTTCCTCCGTGGAACAAGACGGCATTTTTAACGATGGCAAGTCCCAGTCCGGTTCCTCCCAGTTTTCTTGAACGTCCCTTGTCTATTCGGTAGAAGCGTTCGAACAAACGGTTCAGATGTTCTTCCGGAACTCCAACTCCCGTATCGGAAAAGCTGAAATAATAAAATTTTTCATCTTCACGGAAGCAGTTGATTGTAACTGTTATGTTCGTACCGGCATAAGCAATAGCATTATCCATCAGGTTACGGAAAATAGAATAAATCAGCGAGTTGTTTCCGGTCAGTATCAGGTTGAAAGGAAGTTTGTTTACAACTTTTATTTGTTTTTCTTCCAATCCCAATGCTACTTCATTCAACATGTTTTCTATCAACTTGCTCAGGTTGACTGTTTCTATTTCTACCAGATGTGGAGCTTCATCCATACGTGTTAGTACAGAAATATCCCGTAAAAGTATAGTCAAGCGGTTACTCTGTGCGTAACTTCGTTCCAAGAACGTATGCATGGTAGCCGGTGTAATGTTAGGGTTATTCAAAATTGTTTCCAGATATCCCTGTATACTGCTCACTGGAGTTTTCAGCTCATGAGCGATGTTTTGTGTAAGCTGGCGTTTCAGTCGAGCCTGTTCTTCTTCCTGCGTCACGTCTATGATGGAAATTTCGAAGGCGTGATCCTGAAAAATAATACATTCTACTGAGAACGAACGTGCGTTTTTGTCGATATGCAGTGAAAATCTTTTTTCTTCCTTATGAAAATTTCCTTCGTTTCGGTTCAGGAAATCCGTGATAGGAGCCAGTTCCGGAATGGAGAAAACTTCTTCGGTAGAAGTCAGGTTATGGTCGGATATCGTATTTGCATATTGAGTAAGCAGGTTATTTACCAGAATTTCGTTTCGTTCGCGGGTAAATACTCCCAATCCCTCGTGTGATGTCTGTAAATGCGATATCAGTTTTTCACGTTCGATATACAGTGCTTCCTTAGCCCGATGCAGTCGTTTGTATATCTTGATGATATGTTGTGATATTTCTCCAAGTTCATTCTTTGGGAATGATTCCAGAATATCAAGATCTATCGGTTCGTTTCGGTCAGCCTTTAATGCAAATTGCTGCAACTGGGTGATAGAAGTTCCCAGTTTATGAGTAAAACGATAGAAGATAGACATCAGTATCAAACTGATGATAATAGTAAACCAGATGAATCCGGAATCAGCACGCAGATGTTCGCTCAGACTTACATTGTAAGGAAGGGCTGAGCGTATTATTATTTGTTTGGCCGGATAATAACGTGCCGAATAAAAAAATTCTTCTCCGTTCAGACTTTCTGAGTAACGGCTGATAGAATATCCACTGCCGTACATCAGGGCATCTTGTACTTCTTTGCGCGAGCTATGATTCTTAAACTGTCTGATATCTTTTTGGGTATTGTCGTAAAGCACTTCACCTTCGGAGGTGATAAGTGTTACCCGCAGGTTAGGAATCATATGCGTAGTAACATAGTGTTGCAAAGTATCTACGCTGAAATTATCGTTTTCGCTGATAAAATCATATAATTGCGCATTATAGTTCTGCAACTGTGTATTCAGCAGTTCACTTTTGTATGACTTTTCGCGCTGATACTGAAACAGCATAAAGCAGACAGCAAAAGCGAGAAACAAAGTGATGACTGAAAGAAAAAGCCGTTTGTTGAATGGTAATAAACGATATGAAAGTTTAGTCATGATAGTTTTATAGAATTATTCACATTCGAAACAGTAACCATATCCTAAACGGGTTACTATGTATTTGCCGTAGCTGCCTATCTTTTTGCGTAAACGGGTGATATTTACGTCTATGGTACGATCGAGTACATACACTTCGTCATTCCATACTTTTGCCAGAATATCTTCGCGTGAAAATACTCGTCCCTGATTTTGTAGCAGCAGCAATAATATTTCAAATTCTTTTTTAGTCAACGAAGTTTCCTCTCCGTCTATCGTGACTTTCTTCTGAGGTATATTTATAACGAGCCCCTTGTATTGAAGCTGTTCTTCTTCTTTTATCTGTACACCTGCCGTGCGGCGTAATACCGCTTTCACACGCATGATTACCTCACGCAATGAGAATGGTTTCGAGATATAGTCATCTGCTCCCAGGTTAAATCCTGTGATTGTATCGTTTTCAGTATCTTTTGCGGTAATGAAAATAATAGGAATTTCGGCTGTATCCTTATTAGCTTTCAACATGCGCGCCATTTTGAAACCAGATATTTCTCCCATCATCACATCTAGCAGCAACAAATTGTATTGTGTGATGTCTAGTTTCAATGCTTCTTCGGCAGAATAAGCTGTATCTACCGTATACCCTTCCATCTCAAGATTGAACTTCAGAATCTCGCAAAGGTCTTCTTCATCGTCTACAACAAGAATACGATAATCGTTCATAGTGCTTTTGTTATAATTAGTTGCTGCAAAAGTGATGCTTTTTTGTTTCGCCACGATGAAATAGGTATTACAAAAATATTACAATTCAGGACGCGTAAATTCTCCGGCAATGGAACGGTTCATTTCGTTCCGTACTTCTTTTGGGGTCAGGTTATGTCCGAACAGGAACATTAGCTTGGTTAGGACACTTTCTACAGTAGCATCAAATCCACTGATGACACCTGCATCTAAAAGATGAAGGCCGGTTTCATAACGTGCCATTTCTACCATACCTGCAGGACACTGTGAAATGTTTACGATGACAATGCCTCGTTGGGTAGCTTCTTTCAACAAGCGGATAAACCAAGGTTTTTGCGGAGCATTTCCCGAACCATATGTTTTCAGTACCACTGCTTTTAATCCCGGTATACGGAAAACATTACTTACTACATTTTCTTGGATGCCGGGGAATATGGTGAGAATAAGCACATTTGTATCGAATACATAATGAGGATGCATCGGAAGATTCAAGTCTGCTTTCCGGATACGGTCGTATTCATACTTGATATGTATACCTGCTGTAGCCAGTGGGGGATAGTTGTACGAACGGAATGCATTGAAGTTTTCTGCATTGATTTTGGTTGTACGATTTCCTCGCAGCAGAAGATTTTCGAAGAAAATACACACTTCAGGAACTATTGCCCGTCCGTCCGGATACTTGGCAGCTGCTATTTCAATGGAAGTGATCAGGTTTTCCTTACCGTCAGTACGTAACACTCCGATAGGCAACTGACTTCCGGTCAGAATAACAGGTTTGCTCAAGTTTTCCAGCATGAAGCTCAGTGCCGATGCCGTGTAAGCCATAGTATCCGTTCCGTGCAGAATGACAAAGCCGTCGAAATTATCGTAATTGTAATGAATGATTTTTACTAATTTGCTCCACAAAGCCGGTTCCATATCGGAAGAGTCAATAGGAGGGTTGAACTGATAAGAGGATATACGATAATTAAAACGTTTTAGTTCCGGAACGTTTTCTTGAAGTTGGTCAAAATTGAAGGCTTCCAGTGCTCCTGTTTCCGGATTTTCAATCATTCCAATCGTACCTCCGGTATAGATTAGCAAAACGGAAGGATAATCTGGCTTTATCATGTTAGTGTATATTGCTTAATTTGTCACAAAGATAGTAAAAAGAGTTCTAACCATGCAACAATTGGGGAAAGAAAACAACAAAATGATTGTTTTTATGTGATAAATCAATTAATTATCCCTTTTCATGGTTTCACTTTTATCATTTTAGGGGTTTGATGTCTTATAATTTTGTCGTCCTAATAAGTGCATCAAACGTTCGGTTGCTCGGTCTGCATTACCATGTTCTTCGTCGAGAAGAGTAATAAATTTACTTCCTATAATACATCCGGAGGCGTGTGAAGCAGCTGTTTTGTAGGTTTGTTTGTTCGATATGCCGAAACCTACCATGCGTGGATTACGTAGCTGCATATTCTCGATACGGCAGAAATATGCTTGCCTTTCTTCATCGAAATTGGTTTGAACTCCGGTTGTAGCAGCGGAAGAAACCATGTAGATGAACCCATCAGTGTGCTGGTCTATTTTTCGTACCCGTGCTTCACTGGTTTCGGGAGTAATGAGCATGATGATGCGCAAATCATACCGTTCTGCTATAGGGCGGAATTCTTCTACATAATCTTTAAATGGCAGGTCGGGAATGATTACGCCGTCTATGCCACAATTTTGACAACTTCTACAGAAGTTATCGAAACCATATTGCATGATGGGGTTCAGGTAGCCCATAAGAATAAGTGGAATACTTACTTCCTGACGAATTTCTTTCAGTTGGTCGAAGAGTTTTCTTAAAGTCATTCCATTTCGTAAAGCCTGGGTAGCTGCATTCTGAATGACGACTCCGTCTGCCATGGGATCACTGAACGGAATACCTATTTCTATCATGTCAATTCCCTTTTGTTCCAGAGTTTTGATTACTATTGCTGTTCCTTCCAGTGTAGGACTTCCGGCACAGAAATATAAAGAAAGGATATCGTGGCGTTTTCTACTAAATAATTCATTAATACGGTTCATAGTGATATGTTTTTATTTGTTGGTTAATAGTCTGAATTGTTCGATAAAAGAAGCTAGTTGCTTTGCGTCTTTTTGTGCCGGAGCAGTTTCAAATCCACTGTTCAGGTCAATGCCGGCCCAGCGTGGATGATGGAAACCGGATAGGGCAGGCAAGCTTTCCGGACGTATGCCTCCGCTTAAGAGGAAAGGAGTGTCACCTTTGTAATTTCCCAATATACTCCAGTCGAAAGATTGTCCTGAACCTCCATATCCATGACAGGGAGTGTCGAAAAGGAAATAATCACAGTAAGGAGCATATGCATAGGTACACTCCAAATCGGATGCTTTTCGAAGGGCGAAAGCCTTGATAAGTCTGAAACCTTCTTCATGCAGCTTTTTACATAGCTCAGGTGTTTCTTTGCCATGCAGTTGCAGATAGTCAAGGCTCAGCTCGTGTGCACGATGTGTAATGCCTGCATAATCTTCATTGACAAAAACTCCTATACGTTTTGAGTGTTGCGGAAGATATGAAGGAACCGATGAAACAAAACGGGGCGAACGGTCGTAACAGATCAATCCTATCCAGTTGGCTCCTGCCTGTTCCACTGCTCTGATGTTTTCAGGCTGCCGCATGCCGCATACTTTTACTATCATAAGGCAGATTGAAGTTGGTTTATAAACTCATTTAAAGCTTTTCCGGGATTTTCGGTTTTCATAAAATTCTCTCCGATAAGGAAACCTCGGAAACCGGCTTCACGTAGCTTGATGACTGTTTCAGGGTTGGAAATGCCACTCTCCGAAACCAGAACTTTATCTTTGGGAAATTTCTCTGCAAGGCGAAAGGAGTTCTCCGTATCGGTATGAAACGTTCCCAGGTTGCGGTTGTTTACTCCTATCATGTCGACATATTCGTTTATATAGTCTGTTTCTTGTTCGGTATGGATTTCGAGTAATACTTCCAGTTGTAATGCATGTGCTTCTTTTGCCAAGCTCATACATTCGTCTTTGCTAAGTGCTGCGGCTATTAGCAGCACGGCGTCAGCTTGTGCCACTTTGGCTTGCAGTAACTGGTATCGGCTAATGATAAAGTCCTTGCGCAACACAGGGATATTTACCGTAGGACGGGCATTACGAATGTCTTTCAATGACCCACCGAAAAACAGTTCGTCTGTCAGAATAGACAATGCAGCAGCTCCTGCCAGTTCGTAGCTGTGAGGCACGATCGATGCGTCGGCTTCACGGTTTATCCATCCTTTCGATGGCGACCTGCGTTTGAACTCGGCAATGATGCCTGTGGATGAGGCTGTCAGACTTTGTTTCATGCTGCGTGTAACGGTAGTTCCTCCAATATGGTTCTCGAGGAACGAAGCCGAAACAGCAGCTTCCTGTATGGCGATTTCTTTTCTTTTATGGGCGATGATGTCGGTCAGTATATCTTGATTCATGGTGATGTTTATTATAAAATATGGTGATGTTTTTATAAAAATGTGCGGATGTTTTCAGCTGTTCATGCTGACGAATTTACAGAATGTGTTCCAAGCCCGTCCGCTTTCCAGTGATTCTCTGGCCATTGATACGCATTCTTCTATTTGCTTTTGTGGCTCGCGGGCTTGTATGGCGAACGAAGCATTTATCAGAACACAGTCTGTCTGGGCTTTTGTAGCACGGTTTTGCAGGACATTGTCGAATATGCTGGCAGCTTCTTCTGGAGTTCTTCCGCCGTATAATTCTTCCTTTCGTGAGATAGTAAATCCTAGGTCTGAGGGACGGTAAATTGTTTCATAACGATTGGTCATGACTTTAAATTCGTCGGTCAGGGAAATTTCATCATATCCGTCGAGATTGTTGACTACGGCAAAACCGATATTCAGACGCTGCAAGGTATTGGTGTATAACCGCATTTGGGGAAGATCGGCCACACCTAACAGCTGAAAGGCCGGCAGACATGGGTTTACAAGCGGACCTAGCAGATTGAACAATGTTCGTACTTGCAGAGCTTTCCGTACCGGAGCAACCGTTTTCATGGCCGGATTGAAGAGAGGGGCATGCAGGTATGCCATGCCGCATGTTTCGATGGAACGGTGCAGTTTACTTTCATCGTTGGTAAATTTCACCCCGTGCTGTTCCATTACGTTGCTCGCTCCACTTACTGAGGTTGCGCCGTAATTTCCGTGTTTGGCTACGGCATATCCGGCTCCGGCAACGATAAAACAGGCACAAGTGGAGATATTAAACGTATTTTTTCCGTCACCTCCTGTACCGACAATGTCTATTGGCTGGAAATCGGAGAAATCTACCGGAACACGTGTTGTCAGCAATGCCTCACGAAATCCGGTGAGTTCGTTTACCTTTACTCCACGCATCTGGAATACGGTGAGCAGCGAAGCAATCTGCGCTTCATTGTAGTCGCCACGTGTGATGCCTTTCATCAGATTGCATGCCTCTTCGTGCGAGAGCTCTTCGTGAGCAAAAAGTCGTATGAGTATTTCTTTCATTGTAGTAGCTGTTTTTTAGTGGTTTAACCAGTTTTGTATCATTTGTTTGCCATCGGGAGTAAGTATAGATTCCGGATGAAACTGTATTCCGCAGATGTCATACTGACGGTGGCGCAATGCCATGATATATCCTTCGCGACTTCTGGCTGTAATTTCCAGACAAGTGGGAAAATCTTTTGTGTCTACTACCCACGAGTGATAACGTCCGACGGGTATTTCATGGGGTAATCCGCAGAAGATATAGTCGTCTGCAACGATTTCTACCGGACTCTGTATGCCGTGGAATACTGTGTCGAGGTTTATCAGGCTGCCTCCGAAGACTTCTCCGATGGCTTGTTCACCAAGACAGACTCCTAGAATAGGCTTTCGACCGGCATAATTTTTAATGACATCCAGCAGCAGACCTGCTTCACTGGGGATTCCCGGACCTGGGGAAAGCACTATCTTGTCGAATTTCTCTAAATCTTCTATATGGAAACAGTCGTTTCGTAGTACTGTTACTTCTGCTCCAAGCTCTTTTATCAGGTGACTCAGATTATAGGTAAACGAGTCATAATTGTCTATGATAACTATTTTCATTGTCGGATGATTATAATTGTTCTGCCAGAAGGATCGCTTTTTTCAAAGCTCCCAGCTTGTTGTTTACTTCTTGTAATTCATTCTCTTCATTGCTTAATGCTGTAATGCCGCCTCCCGCCTGAAACCAAAGCTCATTATTGCGGCTTACAAAAGTACGTATGGTAATGGCCTGATTTAGCGCGCCGTTTAGTCCGATAAATCCGATACATCCTCCGTATACGCCACGATTATGTGGTTCTATTTCACTGATGAGCTGCATGGCACGTACCTTGGGAGCACCACTCAATGTTCCGGCTGGAAAGGTATCGATGAATGTACGTACCGAATTGGTTGTTTCACTGAGTGTTCCGCTTACACGACTTACCAGGTGAATAACATGACTGTAATATTGAGGCTCTTTGAAAAACTCAATATGTGTGTTGTGGCAGTTGCGGCTCAGGTCATTTCGTGCCAGATCGACCAGCATGACGTGTTCTGCATTCTCTTTCGGGTCGGCAAGCAGTGAAGCTGTCAGTTGGCTGTCTGTTTCTTTATCTCCACTGCGTCGGGTAGTTCCGGCTATCGGATCGATAGTAGCCTGTCCGTTTTCTACTTTACAGTGTGTTTCTGGAGATGAACCGAAGATGCGGAAGCCTCCGAAGTCAAAATAAAACAGATATGGTGACGGATTGATGCTTCTCAGTGCACGGTACAGCTTGAAATCGTCTCCCTGAAACTTTTGAATAAATCGCCGTGAGAGAACTACCTGAAAGACATCTCCCCGCATACAGTGTGCTATGCCTTTGCGGATATTGGCTTTATGTTCTTCATCGGTCAGTGTACTGGTAGTTTCACCTGTAGGATGAAAATCATAAGTCGTATAGTTTCGGTTGTTTATAGCTTTCTCTATTTCACCTATGTGACTTTTTTCCTGACTGTCCTGCATCTCGATCAATACCATTTCGCTTTTGAAATCATTGAAGACAATCAGGTATTTGTATAAAATGTAAAGTATTTCCGGAGCATCATTTTTCGGTTCGTGGCTGTCTTTTACCGGTATGTCTTCGAAGTAACGTACGGCATTGAATGTGGTATATCCATATAATCCGCAATAATGAGAGTATTCTCCTTCTATACTGAAGCACGACAGAAAACCGTTGATGGCATCTTCTGCCGTAAAGTTTGTACCAAGTTCTTTTTCCATGCAGGTATCATCGGGAAAATTCATAGTTGCTGTTCCATGATTGATACTGATGCTTGCTATCGGATTGAAGGCAATAAACGAACGGTTGTTTTCGCTTCCGTGATAGTCGGAACTCTCCATGAGTGCGCTTTGAGGGAAGAGATCGCGTACCTTGAGATAGGTGCTTACCGGAGTATGTAAATCGCCTAACAATACTTTATGTGCTGTATGATATGTATATGTTTTCATTGTATTGTAACTTATAAAATTGTGACTTAGTCATTATAGGGTTGATTATCTAAATAGGTTTCGATATCCTTGTCACCTCTTCCTGAAACAGTCAGGACAACAATATCGCTGGGCTTGAATTTGATTTTGCTAAGAGCTCCCAGTGCATGTGCCGACTCTAGTGCGGGAATGATTCCTTCGAGTCTGGTCAGTTCGTAGGCTGCACTAATTGCTTCATCGTCGTTGATGGCCAATACGGTGGCGCGATGTTGTGCGGCAAGATTGGCATGCATGGGACCAATGCCCGGATAGTCTAGTCCGGCAGATATGGAATAAGGTTCGATAATCTGTCCGTCTTCGTCCTGTATAAGCAATGTTTTTGAACCATGGATGATGCCTAGGCGCCCCAGCTGAATAGTTGCCGCTGACATACCACTGTGTATACCCTTTCCACCAGCTTCTGCCAGAACGATTTTTACACGTTCATCATCGATGTAGTGATAAATTGTACCGGCAGCGTTGCTGCCTCCTCCGACGCATGCTATCAGGTAATCCGGATAATCTCGCATTTCATGCTCCAAAAGTTGTTTTCTTATTTCTTCGCTGATGACAGATTGCAAGCGGGCTACCATATCGGGATAAGGATGAGGACCTACGGTTGAGCCAATGAGATAGTACGTATCATCCGGATGGCAGCACCAGTCGCGGATTGCTTCGTTTGTAGCATCTTTCAATGTCATGTTGCCAGAAGTGACAGGGCGTACTGTTGCTCCCAGCATTTTCATTTTTTCTACGTTAATGTGCTGGCGCTCTACATCGGTTTTTCCCATGTATACAATACACTCCATATCCATTAGCGCACAGACAGTAGCAGTGGCTACACCGTGTTGGCCGGCTCCGGTTTCGGCAATGATACGTTTTTTGCCCATGCGGCGTGCTAGAAGTACCTGTCCGATGGCATTGTTGATTTTATGTGCTCCTGTGTGATTCAGGTCCTCCCGTTTCAGATAGATTTTACATCCGTATTTATCGGAAAGCCGTTTTGCCAGATACAGGGGTGATGGACGTCCTACATAGTCGCGGAGAAGTTGAGCGAATTCCTGTTTGAACTCTTCTGTTTCCATGACTTTCAGGTATGCGTTTTTCAGATTCTGTACACACTGATGGAGGATTTCGGGAATATATGCTCCGCCGAAGTTTCCGTAAAAACCGTTTTTGTCTACTTGATAAGTTTTCATAAAATTATTCTGTTGGAAAGTGATAAAAAACAAAAAGGGCTGTCGTAAGTACGACAGCCCTTTGCTATATTTTTACTATATATTTATTATGGTATATATACACATGACTGATGTTCCCTTACGACTTTTTGAAGCTGCAAGAGGTGCCACCAGAAAAATGTATTTACCATTGTTTGTTTCATAACACGTGAACTATAACTTGATTGTATGTTGCAAAAGTAGAGATAATTTGCGGATTTGCAAGTAAAAAACTACTTTTTTTATGAATTTAACAGAAGAAAACTATAAAACTTCCTGGTTACCTTACAGACCGATAAGTGTCAAGAGTACTGTTGATGGGGTATCAGAAGGACGAAAATAGACTTGCTTTAAAAAAGTGACAGTCTTTTAGGTAAATTGGTGTTTTTATTTGTTTATATAGATAGAATAAGATATATTCGTAATAGATAATAAATTAAAAGTGTATGAAATCATTGAATTATGCTGCGATAAGTAGCTTATGTGCATTGGCAATCGGAATTTTGCTAGTTGTATGGCCTGAAGCCGCTATTATTTATTTAGTAATAACGGTAGGAGTACTTTTCTTGTTACCAGGTTTGTTTGGATTATTCTCTTACTATGCTGCTTCCCGACATAAGGATGTAGAAATGCGCAGGTCATTTCCTATTGTTGCATTGGGAAGTACTTTATTGGGATTTTGGCTGATGATAATGCCGGAATTTTTTGTAAATATCTTAATGTACCTGCTTGGAGCGCTGCTTGTGTTAGGAGGATTGTCACAGCTGATAAACTTTATATCTGTGCGTCAAGCGGTAAAGGTACCTCTTCTTTTCTATCTGGTTTCTGTGTTGATTCTGGCATCTGGTGTTGTTATTCTGTTCAATCCGTTCCAGGCAGCTACCGTTCCGTTTATTGTTTTGGGAGTAACAGCCATTGTATATGCGGTAAACGATCTGATTCGCTTGTTGTTTTATCACCGCAAACGGAATAAGAATATCACAGATGTAACAATTATAGAGGAATAGTTGGATTTTTCCAACTATTCCATATTCCGATATTGTTTGGGCGACATGCCTGTATATCGCTTAAAATATTTCCCGAAAAATGAGATATCGGGGAAATTGAGTGAATAGGCTATCTCTTGGATAGTGAGTTCGGTAGAACGGAGTTTTGCCTGAGCATCCCGTATGACGAAAGTCGAAATAATGTCAGTCAACGTTTTTCCCGTAGTTTTCTTTATGGTAGTGCTGAGATGCTGAGGTGAAAGATGCATTTTCTCGGCATAGAAAGATATATTACGTTCCGATCTGTAATTTTCTATCACAACGCGTACCAACTCTTTTACAATCTCCTGATTTCGGTTATAACGCGGACGTTCGTTGCTTTCTCCTTGCTTATAAATATTTCCTAATCCCATAATCAGCTGGCTGCAAATAAGATCTGCCTGTTCGTCCTTGATAAAACTGTTGGGCAGTCTCATCGCCTTTGTCAAGACTTTGAAGTATTCATAAAATATTTCTGCTACTTCAGGTCTTAGCTCTATTACCGGTTCCTCAAAAATGGAGGGGGTGTATTCTATCATTCGAGAGAATAAAGGAGGACTTTGGATTAACTTTTTTGAAAATCCGACAAATATAAAGCGACAGTCATTGCTTTCTTCCATGACTTGTACAAACTGATGCGGGAAAATTATAGCTATGGAATTTTTCTTCAGTTCATATTTGCTTAAATGTATAGTTATAGAACAGTTTCCTCGGATACACAACAAGAACAGGCATCCAGGCATCTGGGCAGGAGTCTTAAAAAGCCTTTTTATGTTGCCTATAAGGTCAATACCCGTCAATATATCTATGTTTTCTGGTAGAGACTCTAATGAGTTTATTCGTTTCATTTATCTTACCTTTATAATAATCCGAAGCAAATATAATTTTTTTGTGTGAGAGTTCCAAATGTTGCTTGTTGGTGCTTAGATTAGTTAAGAAACTATTATCTAATCTAAAGAAATATATCTGACAATGTGAAAAAGACTTAACGGAAGATACGATGAAAGAATAGATTTTGTATTTTCGTAGCCAGTACGAAAACTATAAATTTAATATCGTGAGAAACAGTAATTTGTATTTGGTTAGTTTGGTCTTAGTGGCCATTTTAGGCGGTCTTCTTTTCGGATATGATACCGCTGTAATTTCTGGAGCAGAACAGGCTCTTCAGAAACATTTGGGATTAAATGCTTTTTGGCATGGCGTTACAGCTTCCAGTGCTTTAATCGGGTGTGTAATTGGTGGAGCGATCTCAGGAGTATGCGCTTCTCGTATGGGACGACGCAATTCTTTGCGTTTATCAGCCGTGCTGCTTTTTTTGTCTGCACTGGGGTCGTATTATCCGGAATTTATTTTCTTCGAAAAAGGGGATACTTCATTTTCTCTGATTCTGGCATTTAACTTCTACCGTATATTAGGTGGAGTAGGAGTAGGTCTGGCTTCTGCTATCAGTCCGATGTATATTGCCGAAGTAGCTCCATCGGAGATTCGTGGTAAGCTGGTTTCATGTAATCAGTTTGCGGTGATTTTCGGTATGCTGGTTGTGTATTTTGTAAATTACATGATTAAGGATGGTATGACCGAAGAAGTCCTGGTATCGGAAGGCTGGCGTAAGATGTTCGTTTCAGAGGCATATCCTGCTGCTGTATTCGGTATCTTATTGTTTTTTGTTCCTAAGACACCTCGTTATCTGGTGATGGAAGGAAACGATTCTAAGGCATTGTATGTATTGGAGCGTATTAATGGTCCTGAAAAGGCAAAGAAAATCTTCGCAGATATTAAGTCTGTTACAGCTGAAAAAACAGAAAAGCTCTTTACGTATGGTGTTGCTGTTATCGTTATTGGTATATTGCTTTCTGTATTCCAGCAGGCTATCGGTATTAATGCTGTGCTTTATTATGCTCCGCGTATCTTTGAAAAGATTGGAGGTGGAGGTGATGGCATGATGCAGACTGTTATTATGGGTATAGTTAACATTACCTTTACACTGGTTGCTATCTTTACTGTAGAGAAATTAGGTAGAAAGCCATTGCTTATTATTGGTTCTATTGGTATGGCTATCGGAGCATTGGGAACTGCTGCATGTGATGAACTCCATGTAAGTGGAATGATTGCTGTATTGTGTATCATTGTTTATTCTGCTGCTTTTATGATGTCATGGGGACCGATTACATGGGTTTTGATTGCAGAAATATTCCCTAATACAATTCGTGGTAAAGCTGTAGCTATTGCTGTTGCTTTCCAATGGATATTCAATTATCTGGTATCTTCTACCTTCCCTGCAATGTACGAAGTTAGTCCTTTCTTTGCATATTCACTCTATGGAGCGATATGTTTGATTGCTGCTTTCTTTGTATGGAAATGGGTTCCTGAAACCAAAGGAAAAACTTTGGAAGAGATGAATCAGCTTTGGCTTAGCAGAAAAGGTAAATAAACAGTATTTGTTAGTGTCATAAAATTCTTAGAGCAGGAAAATGGAGCTTTCCGTTTTCCTGCTTTTTTTATATATGTTTTGTTTGTTTGCTATAGTTCACTTGAGATATCCTTATGAACTTCCAGTAAGTTTGGTTTTAAGATCATACGAATTTGTTTCCTAAGAAAAGAGCAGGGAGCTTGATAAATCTGTAATGTGGAGAAGAATAAGTTATGTGCAGGATTATTCAAGCTATAGTGGCAAGTAAGGTGTATTATTCTTGTAACTTATTCGATCGAGTTACTTTAAGGATGGAAGAGCTTTCAATAATTGAATTGACTGTGAGCGGTAACTTAGCGGTATCAAATTTTCGTAAGATGAGTTTACCCACTTACGAAATCCAAAGCAAGGATTATGGATACCGCAAATTTAACAAGAAAATATATATTATGGAGCAAAATCTGTGATTTTCGCTCACGGGGAATCAATATCAGCAGGACTGCCTGTATGCTGGGTGTTTCTCGCTATACAGTCAAACGCCTGCAATCGCTTAGCTGCGATGAAGTGATGTCAGAATGTGACAATTCCCGTCGCTGCAAACTCTATTCCTACGAAGGGGTTATCCATTCAATTCTTGTCAGTTTCCCTGACATCTCAAGCAGCCGTGCCCATGAACATCTGAGAGAAAACTACCCTGGTTTTCCACACGTCTGCGAAAAGACTGTACACAACTTTATCCAGTCTGTCCGGAAGAAGTATAAAATTCCCCCGGCCAGACAACTTTAACACTGTCACTATCGGCAGGGCCTGAATTTCTATACTCATAAAGTAACATTATACCTTATTATATATGAACACCAAGAGCTTAAAAATCCATCACAAATCCTATGATGTAAGCACTTTACAGTTTTCCGAGATCAAAGTCCGGAAACTGACCCGTCTGTGCGGATTTTCCGGATACAGCATCTACCGGTATCTTGTCAATGAGACGTTCTGCAAAGGAGCCTTCCTCCTGTTATGGAACAAGAAAACGGCACAGGATGTCGCAGCTTACTGGAACGCCACCCCGGATGAAATTACGAAAATAGTAAACGGGTGCATTCAGGTAGGCCTGTTCAATGACGAGCTGTACCGGAAGCACGGTGTCCTGACATCGGCAGATATCCAGCAGGACTACATCAGGTGCTTTGGCATGGCTGCCATACCAAAGGAGTTTGAGCTGTTGGCCAGTTGATTGATTTTCCACTTTAAAAGTATAGAACTATGCCAAAAACAGCAAAAAAAGGTTTCACCTATTTCAGGTTTGAGACCGATCATTTTTACGATCCAAAAGTAAAGAAACTAAAAAATAAATACGGAATGGAGGGATGGGCCGTATATCATTTCATCGTAAACGAAATCTATCGCGTTGAGGGGTGCTATATGCTCATGGACAGTGATGCCCTGTTCGACATATCAGACTATTCGCGTATGGAAGAAGAACGGATATCCGAAATAATCAGCTTCTGTGCCGAACTGGGTCTGTTCAATAAGGAGCTATGGCAGAAAAGACAGATCCTGACCAGTACTGACATACAAGAACTATATGTCGGAATCTGCAAGGCCATTCACCGCAAGCCTTCCATTTCACCGGATATCTGTCTTTATGAAACCGAACCGGAACGGAAAGACACACCGGTTTCATGCAATGCCCGTCCTGATGTCCTTCCCGAAAAGAGCAGCGTACAAGTTCCTGCAGAGACGTATTCGCAAACTGCCTGCCGGGATATTCGCGAACAGGCAGACATTCCTCGCGAAAATAAACCACATAAAACAAAAGAAAAAGAAATATCCTCCCCAACCCCTCCACAAACTGCGGGAAAGAATGAGGAGGATTTCCTTTCCAGGGAGCTCAAATACATGGGAGTCCCTTCCGCTTACATAAGCTGGATAAGTTTCCTGAAAGGCTATTATCCGGAACTGCCGGTCGAGAAAGCAATCGAGGACATCAAGGGAAGCGGCTACTGTCTGACAACGGCTAACTACCTCCTTCCTTTGATTGATAATTACATTGCCAAATACAACGCCGAATATGGGCGGAAAGACGAGGAACGGCGACAGAAAAAGGCCAGCTGCGACAGACAGCGGACACTTGACCTTCTGGGAATCCCCGCAAAGGTGCAGCAGGAGATACTTCAGCTCGGCTCCATCGCCCCCGTCGTACTTGACGCGACCCTGAAAGAAACCTGGGGAAACAAAAAGATAAAAAGCCCGACCCGGTTCATACTGAGCCGAATGAGACAGGCCGTGCCTGCATAGGATGCTGAATTACAGGAATTATGGGATGTTTTATAGAATCTTTTTTCTTATGAAAACCGTCCGTGAGGATAGCGAGAATAAAATTTTAATTTATAAAAAACATCCTGCCTGTCCGCGAGGATCGGCAGGCTTTACAGAGAACTTTAAACGATACAGACATATGACATCACAGGAAGCCAATTCAATACCGATAGGAGACATACTGTCCAGATACGGTTATGAGCCCTCCCACAGATACGGAGGGTATGACATGTACAGTTCCCCTTTCCGCCGGGACGCCTCCCCAAGCTTCAAGGTGTTCAGGGATGAAAACCGCTGGTACGACTTTGGCGAGGGCAGTCATGGCAGGACGGTCGATCTGGTCATGCGTATGGAAAACTGTTCATTTGCACAAGCAATGAAGCATATCGAGGCACTGGGATTTTCTTCCGGGACTACCTGTGTACAGCCCAAACAGGCATCCAGAGCAATACAATCAGTATCGTCAATGCAAATTCGGGATGTGATGCCCGTAAGGAACAGATATCTTCTGAGCTATGCCGCATCCAGGGGCATTGACGCTGATATAGTCAGCCGGTTCTGTGTCGAGGTGCATTACAGCTTCGAGAAGAATCCGGGCGAGAAATTCGCACTTGGGTTTGCCAATGACCACGGCGGCTATGAGCTGCGCAACGGGGTGTTCAAGGGATGTGCAAAGGCCAAGGACATTACCTGTATCTCTGCCGGGAACGGTTCATGTGCCGTTTTCGAAGGTTTCTTTGACTTTCTGAGCTTTGAGCAGTACGCCAAGGATCACCCCCGGATGACAGAATTAAGGAAACTGGATGTATGTGTCCTGAACTCGACGGCTCTGACTGACCGCAGCAGGGATTTCCTTTCCGGGTACAAGACAGTGCATGCCTTCCTTGACAATGACAAGGCGGGAAATGACGCTCTGGACAGGATACGGGGTTTCCTTCCGAAAGGAAGCATACTGGTAAACGAGTCAGAACATCTGTACCCGTCCTGCAATGACTTCAACGAGTTCCTACAAGGTGTCAAATGCCCGGCAACGGGAAATGAAATGTGAAAGTGCAATGAAAAGAGAAGATATTAAAAAGGCAGCAACCGAATATGCCAATGAAGCTTGTCGCGCACTTTGGAGAACAGGTTACGAGCAGGTTTGCATGGTTGACTTTATGGAAGGAGCAAAATGGCGCATCAACAACGCTTGGCATGATGTTAACAAAGAATTACCAGAATATAACAAACATGTTGTAAACGAGGATTGGTTTGATTTTCAAGCTAAAGATGAAAATGATTTAAAACGGATATTGGACAAATACCCATTTAAGAGATGGGCATACGTAGAATATTTAAAACCTAATATGGAGGAATGAATCTGAGATACAAATTGATACCTAAAAAAGAAGGAATAGACTTCAAAGAAGAAACGATATTCTTTTGGTCGTTTATACTGCAAGATACCGGAGCCGGTTATCTATTCAGATACGGAAGGAATACATTTAATGCGAACAAATGTATATATGACGGTTCCCGCACGGATGGTAGTCCGGTAAGCAATGACGGCTTTGATGTGTCAAAAGAAGACGCACTGGTTATGGCAAGACTTTTCAGGGGATATGCACATGTAAAACGGGTACAGAGGGAAGAATGGGAAAAGAAGCCGGAGAAAGAGAAAGTCATGTTACAATCCCTGCTCGGCAAACAGGCTGTTCCACCTGTCAAAGAGTTTTTGCAAAAAGTAGAATCTCTGGCAGAGTTTTGCGAACAGTCGGAAGGGTTCAACATATGGTAGGTTATATAAATTATTCCGATCGGGCCAGATAAAACATTCGGAAATGATAAAAAGTTTTATGGGAAACAAGAACGACATACAGGAAAAGGTTCTGGACCGTATCCGCAAACTGATACGGCTGAAAGAATCGACGACTTCGGAAGGAGAGGCTAACAATGCGGCCATGCAGGTGAACCGGCTCCTGAAGGAGTATAATCTCTCCCTGCTTGACATAGACGACAGGCAACCGGAGGAGAAGTTCCGGGTCAGGGAATCCGGCAGGCTCAGTTTCAAGGACGCTTTCGGGAACTACTGGAAGCGGGATCTGCTGCGTACCCTGTGCAAATACAATTACTGCCGGATGCTCAGATATACAGGGACGACGGATGTGACCATTGTAGGAACTGACGAGAATATCGCTGCCGTGACCATGCTGTATGATTACCTGCGCATCACCTTCCGCCGTTTGGCAGAAACGAGACACAGGGAGTGCGTATCATCAAGACGCGGGTACTACCGGACAGAAAAATACAGGAAGAGATACATACGCTCCTATCTTGAAGGCGTAACTCCCGGACTGAGGGAACAGTATGAGAAGATACGGAACCTTTCTGCCGGGCAACCGGATGAAAAGGCTCTGATACGCTGTCACGATGCGTTGATCAGCCGGTATCTGGAATCGGTCGGTGCGGGCGAGTCCAGGGTAAGAAAGAGCGACGTGAAGATTGATTTCCTGGCCTATCATGCCGGAATCCTCGATGGAAGGAATGTCAGCCTGAACAGACAAATCAAAGGAGGAAGCCTATGACGATAATATGGATACTTGCGGCCTATGCCGTATTTCTTATATGGATATTCAGAATAGTAACACACGCCCCGACCGATACGGAGCTTTGGGGTAAGAAGAACTCGATGCGGAATGAAGGAGATAGTACAACTGACCAGGGAGGAATATGAGAGCCTTGCTGAAAAGGCCGGGTATAACGAGAAGGAGATTCTTCGTCAGGACCGCAAGCTCTATGAGGAGAACGGCATCTGCGGAATCATTCTTGACATTGAGTGCGAATGTGATGTCAGTGACAGGTTTTCTTTCAAGGTGAGCAGTTATGTCCGTGAAGGAAAGACCGGATACTCCATTTCCTATGAGGACAGACGCCGGCTGCAAAAGTTCTTGGACCGCCATGCCACCGGGATGATGGCCCGGAAGTTCGGCAGGCAGATTGAAGACATCAACCACTGGAACACGTTGGCCCGACGGATGGAACTTATCCGGTGGAAGTTCATCGGACTCACGGTTTTCGGGTGGCTGGCCGCCCTCGCACTGGCAGTGATAACTTTAATGAGGTGAGGATATGGAACAGACTCTGTTACAGTGGGCAAAAGAGGGCCATGTGCCAAACTCTGATGCGGCAGGAAAGGAAAGATGGACGAACTGCACCCATGTCAGGAAGGCCGTATATTACAGCGAAAATGAGGTACATGCAGATCCTGATGCGGCAAAGGCGGTTCTAAAAGCGAAGCGAAAGGAATGCAGGGAAGCAGCAAAGAAACGTGAACAAAAACGGAAAGAGCTTGGAATGTACCGTGAGAATATGAAAACAGCCTGGCAATGGTTACAGGAAGGAAGAGTACCGAACCCTGATGCACGATGGAAAAACGGTGAATCCTTAAACAGGACATTCAATACCTGTTCCTTTGGCAGCCGTCATTACTATTGTCATATAGGCGAAACCCATTTGCCGGGTGACAGTGAGGAACTACAGCAGGCAATAAGGACCAATGAATCAGAATTTAATCAGAGCTGAACAATGAACATAAAACATAACAACAGCAAATTTGACCGGCGTCACCAGGTTTATCTGGCTGACAAGCGCAACGTGGTGGACCAACTCATCGGATGGATACGCGGAGTTAACGACCGCTACCCGTTTGAGGCAGTGGAGGATTTCCTGAAGAAGCATTCCCCGGATGAAGAACTGTGGCGGCGCATCGTTGTCCGGGACCTTTCCATTGACTGCATCAATGATTGTTACAGGCATTTGGACAGGCTCGATGCCAAACTGCTGTCACAGGCCAGCCACGAGCTCCAGCCGGAAGCCATGAAGGCCCTTGCGGACAGCGGGGCCGAACTGTAAGCACAAGAAGGACGATTTTTAAACGACATTCAAACAGACCACCATGTATTTCATAGACCATATACAGACTTACAAGGCTGTGAACCGTAAGGGGGACGAGCTTCAAAAATACATCCTGCGCTTTGAGCACTGCCTCATAAAGGATTCCGGGACACTGGGCGAGGTAAAGGAGAATATCCGCAGACGGATGGAAGAACTGGATGCCCGGTATCCCCGGACCCTTCCCATGAGCTTTCATCCGGAAGGAAACCAGTGGAACATTCATGTAAAGGGCAGGCCGGACAGCCCGGTATGCATTCTTTCCGTCACTCCGGTAAAAGGGCTGCTCGGCAAGGGAAGCGTTTCCTTTCCCGGGAATCCGGACATTGAAAACGTAAAAGTATGAAGAATACATACTGGTATGCCGTGGATTATGACGGCACGGGGCATCTGTTCATCTACAAGCCTGAAAGGGACACCGGGATATGGAAGGGCGAGGAAGCTATCCATATTCCCAAAGGAGTGTTCCAGAGCATGTTCCCGGGACTGACCTGGCAGGATGCTCCGATGGCCGTACTGGTGGAGGTAGTTCCCAGGGAGGAGACAGCCGGACTGAAGCTGTCCAAGATCCTGAATTACTATATGAAAAAATGTGTGCGTTTTTTCAGAAAGGAAGCATATGGATAAGAAACGGCACTATGTTGTCGTCATCAAGGAAACAGGAAAATCCGGACTGCTGATAACGGAATACATCGGTTTTATCACTCCTGAAAAGGTGGCAGAGTTCTTCGGGCTTGGCCAGTCTGACGTGGAATGGTACGAAATTGAGGAACGGGCATCTCCTGATTGCTGATCCTGCACGAATGATATAAGTAAAACATTAAATATAGAAATGGATTATGCCACGAAGCATTACTGAAAAGAACATAAAGATTCATGTCCGCAATGAGGAGACGGATTCGGTAGAAGATACAAAAGCCAGGATTCCATACCGGACATTAAAAGCCCTCAAAGCCAGAAAGCGGATTTACAAGGACACGAAGGAAACTTTTTTCTGATCGAGTCAGATTGTGAAATATCCTTCTGAGCGGGAGATAAGGGAGATATATGGAATTAAGATAATAAAAAGGACAAAGAAATGGGACAGCTGGTAAGAATGCTTGTCTGGAAATATACTGGAACCCGCAGTATGGCAGATGCAGAGCATGCGTACAAGTGGTACAGGCAAGCTCCGGTATATAAACGCCCGATAAGGCTCTGGTGCATCAAGCACTGTGGGGAACGGAATTATCAGGAATTGTTGGACTGGTTGACAGAAGGCTGAGCATCTTTGCCAGTTCTGCATATGGCCTGTAGGTTTGTATAGTCTGGAATGGGCGGTCATGATAATCATTGACCGCTATGCATACAACAGTTCCCTGCCCGGTGCCGTCTGATGACAGCCAAGGCTCAATCTTGAAGATGTAATCCACATTTACAAGGACAGGACTGTGAGAGTAACCGGGCCTGTCATCGGTAATTTCAATAAATCTGTTCATAAATAAAAGTTTAAAATGACATTGCAAATACAGGACAAGCGGGCTATACTCCTTTCATGGATGGAATAAAAGTTTTAAATGACATCTGACTTTAACCGTGAAAGTGTATGCCCGCCTGACCTGTAGAACCATCAAAACAATATTAAACATATGGAGATACAAGGAAAAATCATCGCTGTACAGCCCGTCAAGTCGGGAGTCAGCAAGAGCTCCGGCAACGAATGGAAGAGCCTGGAGTTTGTCGTGGAAACGGAAGAAAACAAGCCGCAGAGTCTTTGCCTGCAGCTGATGAACCAGAACATTGACCGCTATGCCGTAGAAGCCGGCATGACTATCCATGTCAAGTTTGACTGTGCGGCAAGGCAGTGGGAGGAACGCTGGTTCAACACCCTGACGGCATGGGAAGTGACCGTCATCAAAGGAAAGGAGGCATGAGGATGGGGAAAAAGCTGTTTCTATGTGCGGGACTGCTGGCATTCTGCCTGGCGGTATCGGCACAGTCCTACTCATTGCGTACCAATGTGATCGGTCTGGCCACGACAAACCTGAACATCGAGGGTTCCATGACCCTTAGCCGCAAATGGTCGCTCCATCTGCCCTTGCAGTACAATCCGTTCAAGTTCGGACACAACAGGCAGTTCCGCAACTTCTATGCGGCTCCCGGCGCACGTTACTGGCTGCTGGAAAGCTACATGGGCGGATTCATAGGGATGTACGGCACTGCCGGAACCTACAGCGTGGGAAACCTGTTCGGAAACAAATACCGCTATGAGGGCGAGGGTTACGGCGTGGGAGTAAGCGTCGGAAAGACCTACCAGGTCGGCAGACGATGGAACCTTGAATGGGAAGTCGGGGCAGGCGCAGTCTGGCTGGCATATGACAAGTATCTGTGCAAACGCTGCGGAGACCTTGTAGGACGGGACTACGGCTGGCATTTCCTTCCGACCCGGGCTGCCTTCAATGTCGTGTATCTCTTTTAAACGCAGGAAAAATGAGGACTACAAGACGTATCATACCGTTTGCGCTGCTTTCTGGCCTGCTCCTTTCCTGCGCTACGGAACACCGCCTGGCACGCGTGCGCATCTCGCAGCCGAGAATGAAGGAGCCGGTGGCGGATACGGCCTACAAAGTGCCGGAACAGATAACATGGACGGACGACAAGGGTGAGCGGCATATCGTCACACGTGCCGAGAAGGACAGTGTGACCGGTGAGGACATCACTTCCGTAGAGCTGTCCGAAATCACCGTAATGGCCAGAAGCAAGCAGGTGGCGGAAAGAAACGGGAAGATAAACCTGGACTTTGTCGTGACGGTTCCGGGAGAGCTGATCAGCAACAAGTGGCAGCTTCAGCTGACTCCGGTGGCCTACAAGCCTGCCGACACGCTGTACCTTGACAGGATATTCCTTTCCGGGGCAGACTTTGCCAAGATGCAGAAAAAAGGCTACATGCGTTATCAGGCATTCATGAACTCAATCATACCTGACAGCCTGTACCTTAAGAAAATGTTTGATGAGAAGGGATACAAAAAGGCACTGGCCGAGCTGGAGGAGGAATATTTCCAGGGCTGGAAGCACGAGGTGCTGCAGAAGGAACGGTGGATTGACTGGTCGGACAAGGCAAATGCCCGGTTCGCCCTGTTCAACTGGCGCGTCGAGCAGAACCGCAGGGCCATTGCGGGATACAACTCAGTCCTGGAACACCTGCCCGCCTACTGGATGACAAGGGAACTTGAAGGGAAATACATTCCTTCCAAATGGAAGATGTTCGCAGAGGGGAACCATAAGATCCGCACCCGGAGCATTTCCCCGGAGGATTCTGCCGCCATCACAAAGCGTTTTACCGATTTCGGGAAGATAGCAGAAAACCGGAAAAGAAAAGAGCAGGCCGATGCCATGTATGACAAATATGTGCGCTTCCCCTATGAGGCGGCCCGTCTGGACACGGTCATCCGGGAAGGGGACAAGTTCGTGTACTACTACAAACAGGAACTTCCGGCTACGGAGAATACGAAAAAGATAGACCTGACGCTTGACGGACTGATTCTTGCCAAGGACGAGACGCGCACACCGCTTCCGCCATCGGACACGATCACCTATTTCATCTCGAGCATGGTGCAGTTCCTTGACCGCTCCCCGAGATACAAGAAGAAAATCGTCACCCGCAAGGATGAGGTAAGCCTGCGCGCATACGTGGCCTACAAGACGGGCAGCACCGAATTCCGGGAAGAAATCGGAAACAACAGACAGGAGATCGACAAGGTCTTTGAAACGGTACGGAGCATCAACTATACGGGTGAGTTTCTCATAGACAGCGTGCTGATGACAGCGACCTCGTCCCCGGAGGGCAGTGCCAGAATGAACCTGTTCCTTTCCAGGGGACGTGCGACGGAACTGAAGAAGTACCTCGCAAGGCGCACGGAGGATGCGGAAGGCATTGACTCGATTTTCCGCCCTGCATGGCGGGGAGAGGACTGGGACAGACTGCGCGGGCTTGTTGCGGGTGACGATACCCTGATGCACAGGTCTGAGCTGCTCCGGATCATGGATGACACGGAAAATCCCGACATCCGGGAATATGCCCTGAGAAAGTACCCGGAAGACTACAGAAGAATCCGGGAAAGGCATTATCCCCTCCTGCGCGGGGTGGAATTCCGGTTCCATCTCCACCGGCGGGACATGATTCAGGATACGGTTGTGATGCCGGTCATCGACAGTACTTATATCGATGCCGTACAGATGATAGAGGACAGGAAATACAGGCAGGCCCTTGCCCTGCTGGATGACCTCTACCCAGAAGACTACAATACCGCAGTCTGCCTCATGTCACTCGGCTATGATGCCCGTGCGCTCGAAATCATGCAGAAACAGCAGGACACGTCAGACAGGAACTACCTGCTTGCCATCCTGTACAGCCGCCTGGGACGTAAGGAGGATGCCGTCAAGTCATATGTAAGGTCATGTGACCAGGACGGGACAAAGATCTGGCGCGGACGGCTGGACCCCGAAATTAACACGCTTATTGAAACTTATAATTTATATAAAGATGAATATTAAAGCACTGATGCTCGCATCACTCCCTGCAGTCATGCTCTGCAGCTGCAATTTCAACGAGGACTTCTGTATCCGCAGCGGTGAGCTTGTGGCCTGGTGTGATTTCAGCGGAATAAAGGAGACACCTCCTGTCCCACAGGAAAGGCACATCATCCCGTTCGGGACGGATGTGCCGCCCTCAGAGGGAACAACGTTCACACAGGACACACTCCGGTGGAATCTGCCCCAGGGGGCATACAAATTCCTGTTCTATACGGGAAACTATGAGGTACTGGAGTGGAATGACTACCACGAGGCACACCTGTCCGTCCGGACTGACACAATAGACGGAGAAGTGTACATTTCAGAGGCACAGAAGTTCTGCTGTTCCTCTGCCTTCAGTGAAAGGCTTGAATACCAGAACCCCAAACGGGTAAGGATACAGCCGGTCCCCTTTGTCCAGAAACTGAATGTAAAAATCAACGTGTCGGGAAACACCGCCCCCTTGAACGGCCTGAACGGTACTCTCTCCGGAATCTCTACGGCAAGGTATCTGGCCTCCCGTGAAAGGAGCGGGACTGCAAGCCTGACCGCCCCCTTCGCAAAAAAGGCGGAGGGCGTATGGACGGCAAGCCTTTATGTGTTCGGATTCAGCCCGGCAGAAGAGAACGTGCTTGTCGTAGAAACCCGGATGGATGAGGAGGATTCCGCATTCAATGAAAGCCAGTCCGTCGACCTGACCCCATATCTGCGGGGATTTGACGGTGACGAGATCTCGCTGGAACTGAACCTGCACATCGGCAAGGAACTTGAAATTGGTGAACCGGTCGTCATCCCGGACTGGGAGGATACTCCTGAAATAGAATTTCCTTAAAACGATATTATAACAAAGTCAAACAAACTAACTGGAAAAATGAAAACAAAAGTTATGATTTCAGCAGCGGTAATCGCTGCAGGTATGCTGGCCTCATGCAGCAATGAGAATGTGGTAAATGAACAGGCAATGGACGGCCATTCGGCTTCCATGCTGAACATCGTACCGAGTGTCGGTGAAGGAAGCCGGGCAGGATTCGTCCCGAAAACAGCCTGGAAGACAGGAGACGAGATGGGACTGTTCATGTACAAATCCACCGGATGGGGCGATGCATATCCCCGCTATGACGCACAGAACAACAAATCCACGAAAACGGCAGACGGATGGAGCCAGGAGAATCCAGTCTACCTCCTTTCCGACAAAGCGACCATCTGGGCATACTACCCGTATAACCAGGCAGTCGTGGACGGAACGAAAATTCCCGTGCCCATCAATGTCAGTACGCATATTGACTATATGTGGGGCAAGAGCACAAACCAGGTCTCGGTCATCGAGACTGATGCCATCATTCCCATGAAGCACGCGCTGTCCCAGTTCGTCATCCGCCTGAAGGTTTCCCCGGAATACCATAATGACGGAAACCTGACATCGGCAAAGCTTAAGTCCAAGGCCGCCAAATTCGGAACTTCCGGAACGATGAACCTGAACGACAACGGGAAGATCACCTTCTCCCCGACATCCACGGAGCTTTCCTGGAGTCCGAACACGACCATTCCGGCACAAGGCAGTCCGGCTGTGGATTTCGCTGCAGCGGTCTACCCCATGAGTCTGGCATCCGGAGAAGTCAGCATGGAAGTCGTCATCGACGGGGCGACCTATACCTATTCCATACCCCAGATTAACTGGGAAGCCGGAAAGAGATACATTTATTCGATAACGATGCGTTCCAATGATGCAGAGATCGGAGGTGAGGGCGGACAGTCCGTTACCATTGAGGAATGGACGTCAAGCGAGGACGATGTCACTCTCGTGCCGGTCAAATAAATTACTGAACAGGACGGGGAACTCCGGTTCCCCATAACTTAAACAACAATATGGTAAAATCAATAACGACGATAGTCTGCAGTCTGCTTGTGATGCTGTCCGTATCTTCCTGCCGGAAAGAACTGGAGCATTCCCCTTCCGGAAGCGGGTGCGTTACTTTTACCCCCGCCGGGACGCGCAACACACAGGACGGGACTTTTGAGAAAGGCGATGCCATAGGCGTATTTGCCATCAAGCCCAAGACCGGCGTGTACTGGGCCACAAACAATAAATACGCCTATGACGGTCGGGCATTCAAGCCCGCAACGGAAGAGGACAACATCATTGTAACGGTAGGAACGGACTTTGACTTTTATGTGTATTATCCTTTCAAGGAAGGGCAGACGGACATTACCTCCATATCCCATGCCGCAGGAAACCAGCAGGAAAAATCCGGATGGATGAAAGCCGATTTCCTGACGGCGACCTATACGGATGTGGTAAATGACTATACAATCCCGCTGGACTTCAAGCACAGGCTTTCGACCGTGGAAGTAAGAGTCGACCGAAATGACGGAGTCTCCGGGGCAAGAATCGAGAATGTAAAATATGCCAGCCGGTTCAATCTCCTTTCCGGAGATGTCACAACGGATGACAGCCGGACAAGCCTGTCAATGTATCCCTACAAGCCCGATGAGAACGGTACGGCCACATTCCGGATAACCATTCCGGCACAAGGCCTTACCACCTCGTCCAATTATGTAGTCCTTCAGGGAGGCGGAACTGAGATGAAGCTGCGCGGAATTTCAGACATGACTACAGAAGCCGGCAAGATACACAATTACCGGATAGACTATAAGAAACAGGTGTCGATTACAGACTATGCTCCGGGAGGAAGCACTACCGGTGCGGGACTTTACAGCCTGGGAAGCAACTGTACCGTAACTGCGACCCTGAAACCCGGCTATGAATTTGCCGGATGGTATGAGAACGGGAAAATCGTGTCGGATCTTCAGCAATATAGTTTTGAAGTATTGGCAGACCGCTTGTTCGAGCCAAGATACCGGAGCTATGGCACATGGAAAGTGTCGCTGGCTGCCAGTCCGGAGACAATCGGATGGGAAGGAGGCTCCTCAAGACTTACTGCCGGGGCTTCGCGGGACATCCTGATTAACGGAGTGAAGGAAAGCACGGAAAGCGGAACCCCTACTATTACCGGAGGAAAAGACGGGTTCAGCCTTTCTGGAAATACCGTGATGGTATCGGAAAACCCGAGCGGAAGTTCGCGCAACTGTACTTTCACGGCCAGCCATAGCGGAGCATCCGCTACGGCCACCATCACTCAGGAAGGCTCCCCGGTCACCTATTATTTCAGCTATTCTGACGGCAGTACCAGCCATTCCGAATACGCGGATGACTCATCAGCGGGTTCGCTTACCCTGAGCATAACGAGCTACAAGAAAACAGGAAACTCCACAAGCAATCTTTCCTGGAGTGCTTCGGGTGACAGCTGGATTCATGTAAACGGCACATCAGTAAGCTATGATGAGAATCCGGTAAAAGAAAGGAGAACCGGAAATGTGACTTTGAAACAAGAAGAATCCGGAAAAACGCTGACACTTAAGATTGTTCAACCGGGGAAGACATCTGTAGATATAGATCCCTAAAAATAAAAAAAACAATGAAAACAAGAGTACATAACCTGCTACTCCTGCTCCTTCCGGCAGCCCTTATGGGCTGTTCCGGTGAGGAAGCGGGAGGAAGGACGGAAGAGAGCGGCAAGGCTTTTCTGGATATAGAGGCCTGTTTCAGTCGCAGCGGTGAAAGTGGTGAGGATTCCAGTCTTGTAAAAGACTTCGGAATGCTTCTGCTTGATGATGCCGGCTCCGGATACCCGGAAGTAGAAAACCCGGTTCACGTCACTTATGACGGCACATGGAATTGTCCTAAAATAACACTGACGGAACGGAAGTGCCATCTGTATGCCTTTTCTCCTTTCATGAATGTCCCGGGAAAGGAGCTTTCCCTGACCCTTATTCCCCAGACTGATTATCTGGTCTCGGATAAAATGGTTCTTGACTGGCAGAACTGTCTGGCCAGTATCGAGATGAGACACCTGCTCTCCCGGCTTGACTTCACCATTGACGGGAGTGACGGATGCAGCCTGAGCATAGAGGAGCTTCCCGTGTCAGCAACCTATAACCTGGAATCCGGAAAGCTGTTCACAAAAGCAAACGGCACTGTTACATCCTCCACGCACACGCTGCTTGCTTTCCCCGGTGAGGTCGGAGGAAACAGGGTACGGCTGCAGGCAGGAGGAGACAGCTATGACTGGTATCTGCCGGCAGCAACTCTCGAATCAGGAAAAATCTACGGATACTCCCTTACTCTCAGTAAGGAAGGGGAGCTTGTCCTTTCAGGGGTAAGCGTAAGACCCTGGGAAAAGGGAGAAGACTATACAGGAACGATAAAACCAAACGAATAATGAACAATACGAAAAAAACAGCACTGACTGTCATTCTGGCATTTTCTGCCATGCAAGGTTTCGCACAGGATGCCCGCGGAGCCATGAACGAGATTCTGGATGGCTATACCCTGCCTATTTTCGTCGCATTCATGCTGGCCGGCATCATTCTCGGACTCGTGCAGCAATGGGACAATATTATAGACAAGGAAAACAGGGGAACACGCAAAGAAGGCCTGTTTGCACTTGCCTGGTACGTGGGGTATGCATTACTGGCAGCGATAGTCGTGACCGCCGTCAAGTCAGCGATATCCGGAATATCATTGCAGGTGTAAAATGAAATATACAGTCAGGAAGGGACTGGAAACTCCCTGCAAGATCAGGGGTTTCCTTTCGTCGGATTACTGGATACTGGTAGGAGCCTTGTCCTCTGTTGCTATCCTGTTTACACTGGGACTGCGTTCAGGAATCATTTCCGGAAACTGGAATCTCAGCATAATGACTGCCGTAGCCGGTATCGTTGTCATTCCTTCTCTTATCCGCAGGTTCAGGAAGAATGCCCGAAGCAAAAAATTCGATGAAACAAAACATGAACATACAATCAGCAACTTTGAGTTAAGCCGTACAATCAGAAAAAATGAAGACAGACGAAGCATATAGCATACTTGATATAATCAATGAGGATTATGGGGTGATTCTCACCAAAGGAGGCAACATATGTATGTCTTTCCTTATGGAAGAACCTGAATTCTATTCCCTTTCGCGGGAAGACATAGACTCGCGTGACAGAATGTTCAAAGAAGCATTCAGGTTCCTTCCTGACGGATGCTACATCCACAAGCAGGACATTTATCTGAAGAAGGTCTATAGTCCGTCCCCTTCCCACAGATCATTTCTGGACATGGCTGATGCCCGGCATTTTGAGGGCCGTCCTTATATACACCACACCTGCGTGCTGCACTTCGTCCTGTGCGGGCTGAAATCGTTGGAACCGGCATATCAGATTTCCCCTTTAGCCTATAAGGAGAATCTGCACAAGGAGGATCATGAAAAGCTGTCGGACTTCCTGGAGGCGGTGGACAACTGTACCGGCATATTAAAAAACCTGCGTGATACACGGCTCACACCCATGAACGGAACAGATATGAGGAATCTGATATCCGGATATTCAAATCTGTTTGCCGATACCGGTTCCGTTACTGACATACATATCGACAATGAGCTGCATGCAGGGAAAATGAATGCCAGATATTACTGCGTATGTGATGAGACAATGTTCCCGGAGAACAGCATATCCAGCTATGTGAGAGACGGTTCATTGCCTATGTCGAATTCAGACCTGTATCACCCGCTATTGGAAGGACTGGGAATGTACCTGCCCTACAACCATATCATCAACCAGGTCATCTACTTTGAAGGGAATGACAAGCTGCGTGCGAAGATAGCCCGCAATATTGACATATACGGCTCGAACAGTTCGATGAGCAAAAGCATAAAGGTGCAGTTTGACAAGCTCGACAAGCTTCAGGAAGAGATTCTTGAGGAAAACGAGACACTGGTGCGTACCTTCTTTTCAATCTGCATTTTCGATGAGTCACAGGCCGTCCTGGAAAAGGCCGAAAAATCAGTAAAGGAAACATTGAACATCAACCAGTTCAGATATTATATTCCCGGATATGAAAATCTGGGCAGGATACATTTCTCCTGTGTTCCCGGACAAATCAGCTGTATGCCGGGACAATACCTGATACTCACTACCCTTCCCATAGCAATCTGCCTTTTCCTGCAGTGCAGCGGATACAGAAATGACGACGAGGGCATCTATGTGCATGACAGGATGTATCAGATTCCCCTGCGCAAGGATATCTGGGATGCAGGCAAAAAGCGTGTGAATGCCCGCAACGGTATGATTATCGCCGGAACGGGCGGAGGAAAATCAGCCTTTACACTGAATTTCACCCAGCAGCTCATCGAGCAGGACTATACCTGTATTGTCGTCGAGTTCGGAAAATCGTTCAGCCAGCTTTGCAGGCTTTATCCTGATGTGTCCCTGCATGTGGATTATGACGGAAAGACACCCCTTGGCATCAACCCGTTCGACCTGCAGGGGAAAGAACTGGACAACAACGATCTGGAAATGCTTTCCGGAATCATACAGAGATACTGGAAGCATATGTTCACAAAGGATGAGTCAGAGAAGGAAGTGGCACTGACACGGTTCATCCAGGACTACTATGAACACGTTCCCAAAGAACATAGCTTTGAGGATTTCTATCATTATGTGGATGGCAACTATAAGACTATTCTGGAACGCAAAAATGTGGCCGACAAATACTTTGATCTGGAATCGTTCAAGCTGAACTGCGGGGAGTTCCTGCCCGGCCAGCGTTACGAGAATGTGTGCAAGGATACAAAGATTGATTTTTCCGGAAAGAAGTTCATCGTATTCGAGCTGACCCAGATCAAGCAGGACAGGTTTCTGAGCAACCTTGTCATGAGCATGATCTTTACAATCATACAAAAGAAGCTCCTTTCTGACAGAAGTAAAAGAGGCGTACTGATATTTGACGAATATGCGGAAACCGCACAGATGGTCGACACGGCCACCGGAACGGGAGTGCACAGCTCCGTCGCTTTCTGCTACCAGAAGATCAGGAAGGAAAACGGGGCGGTATATACCATCGTACAGACCCCCGAGCAGCTTCCGGATGACGAGAACACGAAAAACATAATCAGCAATACGGACATGCTCTTTGTCCTTCCGACGAAGGAAGTCATCTACCAGAGCATCATAGACCGGTTCAAGCTGACCCGTGACTACCAGATAGCCCTGATGAAATCGATGCGGAACAATTTCTCCGGCCCGCGCCCTTACTCGGAGTGCTTCATGCGTATGGGTGAGAATTATGCTACGGTGACACGTCTGGAGTTCTCACGGGAAAAATACCTTGCTTTCCAGACAGAAGGCGAGATATGGTCTGAACTTGAGGACAAGGCAAGGAGAATGTCCATGCAGGATGCCATTACGGAATATATTAACGAACATAAATAAAAAGCCATGAAGAAATTATTTTTATTGCCGGTATTGTTTGCATTGGCCATGAATGCAAATGCGCAGTGGGCTGTGGCCGATGCGCCCAATCTGGCACAGAATGTGAAGAACTTTTCGGAACTGCAGAAGCAGGTTTCCCTGTTGAACGAACAGAAGAGCAGGCTGGATGAGTCCCTTGACCTGATGAGAAAAGTGAACACGACAATAAGCAACTCCGTTACTGTCAAAAATATTATGGAACGTCAGATCCAGTTGTCAGACAAATGCCTGGATATTGTCGGAAAGCACAAGCTCAGTACATCAACCGCACAAACCCTGATGTCGTCCATCGCACAGATTATGGCAAACAACTCACGGATGATTTCACTTTCAAGGATGATCCTTTCATCCACCGTGAAAATGAATGATGCGGAACGCCTGACGGCCTTAAATGACATAGAAAAAGATATGAGAGAGGATGAACGGAAGATTTACAAGCTGTCATCACTGCTGAACAGTTATGACAGTATAAAAAACATGCTGAAACGATGAATCCAGATCCCCGATATGATATAGATTATGCCTTTCAGGACATTTTTGAGGCATATGTCTACGTAAAGTCCAGCATTGTATATGATGCACTTTTCGCGATAATAGCCGGAGTCATAATCACGACGCTGGTGTTCAAGCTGCTGGGCATTGTCAAGGATATGGTTTCCGAAGGCAAGGGATTCCATGCTAGGCATTTCTTTGAAATGGGAAAAGAGTATATGTTCGTAATGGTGATAATTGTCATGCTCCCGGTTTTCGTGACACTGTTTGAGCAGCTGCTTGCATATACGGCAGACCAGCTTGTGAACAATCTTGCCCCGGGCGGAGCCTATAATCACGATGAACACATCCTGCATCTGGCAGAGCGCATGGTGGAAGAGTGCCAGAACATGGACCTGGCGGATGCTGTGGTGGTCGGAATCCCCAAAGCCCTGTCCGGCATTATAATGGCAGCCGTCGGTTCTTTTTTCGCCTGCGCATACAATTATGTCATGCACATTTTTGTTGCCGCCCGCTACTTGATGGTACTGATGATGGAGCTGGTCGGCCCGATTGCGGTCGTCTGCCTTCTCAATGACAATACCCGCAGTTCATTTTTTACCTGGATGAAAGGAATGTTCGGCTGTTTCATGCTGTATCCCGGATTCATCATGGCAAGTGTGTTTGCCGATGAATATACCGCAAACCTGATAACGAACTCAGTGTGGCCGGCCTTCGTCCTCGTCATTTTTTCTTTTATCCTCAAACTTGCATTACTGGGTACGGTAAAGGCAATGGTCAATAAATGGTTATGATGCATATAAAAGACATATTAAGAGATTTCAACAAGTATGCGGACGCGAGAAAGAATTTCACTTTACGCACGAAACTTGTATTCGTATTCTGTTCTGCCACCATCGCAATGGTACTTTTTTTCAGCTACCAGGTTGTCAACAATGCAATGAACAAGATACTGGTCGTCAATGAAGGAGGTGAGTTTGTCCGGTTCCGGGCAGTCCGGCAGGATTTGCTGTATGAAAGCCTGCTCAAGTCCCATTGTGCCTTTACCGCCTACTACCTGAACAGTTTCGACAGGCTGTCATTGCAGGAGAACCGGGCACGCGCCCTGTTCCTTGTTGACAAGGGGGAAGCCAATGCGGTATTCGCCAAGTATCAGGCTGACCGGGCCTATGGTGACGCCCTTGAACTGGGAGTCATATACAAGACCGAATTCGAGAGCCTGACAGACATGAGCGTCAGCGGTGAGGAATACCATGTCCGGTTCACCTCAATACTGAGCATAGTAAACGGAAGTGAGATAAAAAGGGTGCGGATAATCAGTGAGGGAACGGCCATACGCACGACCCCCCCGTTATCCGGAGAACGTATCCGGTTTTTTCTTCCGCACGTATAACCAGCAATATGAGAACTTATGACAAAGGGAGAAAAAGGAAGAATCGTAACACTGGCATCCATCGGGATTCTGGCGGCATTGCTTGTATGGATGATAATCGCCACCCTTCCGGAAAAAGAGCCCGATACAGGAGTGGTGCTGCGATCCACAATAAAGGACAGCTATACGTTGGACGATATGCTCAAAAGTGTCAGGAAGGAGATGCCGGCAGTTCCTTCGCCCACAGAGGGAAATCCAGGAACGTCAGAAGCGGATTCAGCTGACATTTCAGAGCTTCGCCGCCTTCAGGAAATCATCCGAATGAACGAGGGGGAGCTTGAAACCGGTACGGATATTCAGTCCCCAGTTCCTTTCACAGGAAAGGTTGCACGGAAAGAAGAGATAAGGACAGAAAGGATGGCGGCAAGGGACACGGCCCGTATCCCGGACAGCATTCCGGAGGGGAAACCCCGAAGGGGATTCAACAGCGTACGGCTTGTCCGTCAGGAAGAGAAGAATGTCATCCGGGCGTTCGTGCATTCCACACAGACCGTAATGACCGGTTCCACCCTGAAGATGCAGCTGGCTGAGAACTGCCTCACGGATGACGGGCAACGTATCCGGAAAGGTACTCCTGTATTCGGAGAGGTAACTAAAATTGACGGGGAGAGAGTGCTGGTGAAGATTACTTCCATCAATATCGGAGGAAACATACTCCCGTTCAGCAAGGAAGTCTATTCGGAAGATGCACTGGAAGGAATCTATGTGCCGGGCAACGCCAAGGCGGACGTGACAAAGGATGCTTCGGCGGCAGCCGTAAACGGCGCAAACGCCAACATATCGGGAGGCTTTGACATGGGCAGCCAGCTTGTAGCCGGAGCTGCCAACAGCGTCATCAGCGCGACCAAGTCGGCTGCAAGCAAGAATATCCGCAAGGTGAAGGTTACCATCAAGACCAACTACCGGATTCTGCTGAAGGAAACAGAGAAATGAACTTACAATTATATTGACGTGATATGAACATCTTTATATGAACATGAAAGAATTTATATGTAAATACGGAGTCCAATTATCGGTAGCCCTCTGTTTGATAGCCATCCCCTTATCTTTACTGTGGCAAAGCTCTGTGACTATCCTGCTTTTCTGCTTTCTTCTCAGCCTTAATATTGTTTTCCACATTTTGGGGTTTTGGAAGAGTTACCGTGAATATTCAAGGAAAAAAGAAGAAAGCATCAGAAAAGAACCGGATAAATGTAAAGAAACAGACAATTAAAAGCAGACATGAGATATACCTATGTTTATCTCTCGTCTGTATCAGTATTAATTGCCTCATTGTTTTTGCTCTGAGAATCAATTCCTTTCCCATATCCAAACCCTACTATAAAAAAGGTTGTATAGATTACCATTACCGTCCATATAAAAGTCAGCTTGAATGATGTCAGCGTGAATATATCGCAGCATGCAATCTGAAAGACGGAGGCAGTCAATGTAGGAAGAGACAATAAATAACAAGATGGTGAAGCGTCTTTTATATGATGCCAAAAGAGACAGGCTGTTGAGAAAAGAAAGGATATGAATGTCACTAAAACAACTGCTGCCAGACTGAGAACCAGCTGTTCCCAATATTCGAACAACCGGTATTCAGCAGAGCCTAAAAACAACATGGAAGCCATAACCGGCCACTGACAGAGAACAGCCAGTACAACGGCTTTTTGCTCTTTAAACAAAGGAGTTAAGAATTTAGAAAAGAAATCCGTCATAATTCAAATTTTAAAGTTTGCATACAAAGATAGAAAATTGAAAGAAAACCATGAAACCGAACAGAATTTACATAACAGGACTGTTCCTGCTCGTTTTCCTTTCAGGGAAAGCGCAGAAAATAGAGGAACTGCCGGCCGTCCCGCTGCAGATCGGCTACGAGAAGACCCTGCACCTGATATTCCCCACCGAGGTAAAGTACTTCAGCATCGGCGGGGACGACGTCATCGGCGAGAAGGTGGGTAACTGTCCGGACATCATCCGGCTGAAGGCTGCCGAAAAGGATTTTCCCGGTGAAACGAACCTTTCGGTCGTGACAGCCGACACGAAGTTCTATTCCTATTCTGTCAAATATAGCCCGGACCCGGAGGAAAGCTATGTGCGTGCGGGCAAGGATTCGCCCGCTCCCCACGTGTTGCCGGTCGGAAAGGACAAGCAGATGTTCCTCATATTCCCTGCCGCCGTCATCTATGTCGATTATGGCAATACGAATGTGGAGGTGGAGAAGGCCGAAGGAGTGGACAATATCCTCTCTGTAAGGGCAACTGAAGCGTTTACGGAGGATACGAACATTTCAGCCGTGATTGAGGGAGGCAAGTTTTACACGTTCGACCTTCATTATGCCCCTGCCCCGGAACGTTTCACCTTCGTCATTGACAAGGAGGATACCCGGCAAGTAGCCATCCTGGACGAGAAGGAACGCTCCAGCGGGCAGAAAGAACGGATCAGGGAAGCCATTGCAAAACGTCTGCCCCTGAACCTGGGGCTGAAGGACGGAAATGCCGGAATTGAGTTCGAGATCGGCAACATATTTATTGACAAGGATATCCTGTTGCTGCGCATGACGCTGACAAACCGGTCACAGATCGGATATACGACGGATTTCATGCGCTTTTATATCCAGGATGCCAAGATACGCAAGAAGACGGCGGTACAGCAGCTTGAGCAGAACGTGCTGTTCACATTCGACTATCCTGAAGAAGTTCCGGCACATGAGAGCCGGACATTCACGGTAGCCATGAACAAGTTTACCATTCCTGACAAGAAAAGGCTCATCATCGAGATCCAGGAAAAGAACGGGGGAAGGCATTTCCTCTACAAGCTGAAGAACAAGTCCCTGCTCGGAGCTGAAGAAGTGTTCAGAAGCCGCCGGGAGCAGGAAACGGAAGACGAGGCGGACAGGATACTGAGGAGGATAGCCCGATGAGACTGCTGCTTGCCCTGCTGCTTGTCCCGGTTTCCATCGCAGCCTCGGACGGAAGGGAGTTGCTTGATGCCGCGCTTGAGAAATGTGTCCGCCTGCAGAGCCTTGAGTCCTGCAGGGACATACTCGTGCGGTACGGGGTTTCTGAAAGCGTCCCGCTTGCCTGCCCCCTGAAAGAGAGATTCAGGATAAGCAGCGGATACGGAACCAGGATTCATCCCATAACCGGCAGACGCAGCTTCCACTCCGGCATCGATATGGCCGTGGAGCTGGCAGCCCCGGTATATTCGACGGCTTCCGGAACGGTTTCTTTCGCGGGAAGGAAGGGAGGCTATGGGAGGTGCGTCATTATACGCCATCCCTACGGTTTTGAGACGCTTTATGCGCATCTGGCCGCCTACTACACGGTAAAGGGAGAAAAAATCGGGAAAGGGGCTGTAATCGGCTTTGCGGGAAGTACAGGAAGAAGTACCGGATATCATCTGCACTATGAGATAAGGAAGAACAACAAACCAATCAAACCATACTGGCATGGATATGACGATTCAGGAAGAGATTGAACAGCTCGTGCTGAGATGCATCGCGGCGGACGGACTGAAGGCTTGCCCGAAGGACTTCACGTTTTTGGAGAAGTACAAGCTCAAAGGCCTGTATTTTACTTTCCTGCGGGCCGTGACGGAAGGCAGGTCGGGACTGTTCCTTGAGGAGCTTGACCTAAGGGCCAAAGACGCCATAAAATGGGACATCTTTCCGACCGGATTCCCTCTGCTCCGCCAAAAATACGGGATGGAAGGGAAAGACGCTCTGATGGCCCGTCTGTACCTGGAAGAACGCTATTTCCGGGAGCTGGTGGAACAGACAGGAATGGAGGAAAGGCCATGAACCTGTCAGTCATAGACTATATCGGGCGGATAAACCGTCTGTACCGGCTCATACGCATGGAACATACCGGCAGCCTGAAGGAGCTGGCCGGTATCATGCGGGTCAGCGAGCGGACGGTCAGCAACTATCTGGAGGAGCTCAGGCTGATGGGAGCCGACATCAGGTTCAGCCGGCTCAGGAACACGTACTATTTCGACAACCGCTTCATTCTCTACGCGACCTTTGAGGCACGTATCGAAACAGAGATACTGGAAGAAGAAAAGCATGACTCATGCAGTAATAACAAATAATTTAAAAACAAACCATTATGAAAAAGACCAAGTTTTTAGTATTGGCGGTACTGGCGGCAATGTTCGTCGGCTGCCAGAGTGAGGAACCGGAACAGATTTCCGGAAATGATAGACCCGGCCCGACCGGTGATACACGTATCATCATAGAGGGGGAAGGAATGCTGGATACGCAGAGCCGAAGTTCGGACGGACGCGTGGACTTTACCGGAGGATATGCTACTGGAGCAGGGCTATATGATGGAACTGCAGAACCTACTGTTGCTGCACATCCTGATGCAGGATATGAGGTGAGCTACTTTTACGGTGGTCCGGCCAGTGAGCCTAAAAAATATGATTATGCACAAAGTCAATCATCTACGTTCCGGGTTCCTTTAGGCGGTCAGGACCATACATTCCACTGCGAATTCAAGGAGAAGAAACGCACGCTAACTGTCAATGCAGGCAGTGGCGGAAAGGTCACTCCATCAGGAACAAAGGAATATCAGGTGGAGAAACCGATTAACATTACAGCCACTCCCAACAGCGGGTATGAGTTTTCCGGTTGGAGTATTACAGGCGGTGATGTAACTATCGCAAACTCAAACAGTTCAAGTACAACTGCCACCCTGCATAATTCCAACAGTACTATTACTGCGAAGTTTACAACGACAACTCCATTTTGTTATTTATTATTATGCGATGAACAATACGACACTCGTGAAATGCAGGATAGAGCAATAATCTATTATCGTGATTTAGGTGAAATCCCAGATAAGGAAAACACTTATAGCAGAGTACAATATTCTGTTTATGAATGGGAATATGATTTAAAAATAGAAATGATAGGAACAAATGAATTTCTTGGATGGTATGACTCAAGCTATAATTTAATAGAATCTGCAGAAGATTTACGTATTGAAGATATATTACGTAACTATCCGGAGGGTAGTACCATTTATGCTAAAATAAAACCGGCAAAGGCTGAAGCTCCATCAAGCGTTTCGGTCAAAATAACAAGTTCTGGAACAGGTTACAATGTATTATATAGTAATCAATTCCCAAGTTCATGGCCACGATACGATAAGGCAGAAGTTGTACAATACAAATTGGTCTCTTCATGGGGAGCTTCTGGAACACTGAAACTTTATTATTCCAATGATAATTCAACATACTGCACAATAACTGGAGCTAACAGCTATTATCCAATTTTTTGGTACAGAGATGAGGAACGTAGTACAGCTACAATAACCCACTGGGAATGGACTGTTGGCACAGAAACTACTTATGGAAATTGTAGTTCTATTCATGAAGTAAAAGGGGAACTTGAATATAATGGTATTCAATATTCAATTTCATACTAATCAGGTCAATATATTAGAATACTATATATAGAGATATATAGGTTTTTGTGTTTAATAAATCGAACCCGTTTATTCCTCACGGAGTAAACGGGTTTTTCCTTATTTATGATGATAAGGAACTATTAAGAGAGTTAGTTAATTTATATTTCCTCCTGTATAACAATGTATATTTACCGATATATTACTATCATTTGCGGTAAAGGTTACATTGAATGTATTTGTTACTGAAGTTATAATACTTGTATTACCCCAAACAGTAATATTATCAACTCCTGCCATGGGATATTCTACACCATCAAACGTAATAGTTCCTCTCATTACTCGTATTGTGACAGTTCCACCCTTCAACACTTTAAAAGTACCACTTTGACCAGTAAAAAAGTTATCTCCATTAAATTCTGTTCCTGAAGCGGTAACAGTTGCACTAAAATTTGAGTTGAAAGAAACACGTACATTGGAATATTCTTTCGGAACTTCTTTTTCAAACTTCGCAGTAATAGTACTGTTGGGATTAAAAAAGCCCCGGTGCATTACTGCAGCAGGGCTTCCATCCACTTTAAGATTCATTTATTTTATGCCAAATAAATTATATTTCCATACCGGTATCAAGTTCCTTAATCCGGGCTATCTGCTTGTCAAGGAAATAGTCCGCATACAGGTCATAGGTTTCATTCTCATAGAATGAAATCAGCCCTTTACGGTAATTCAAAATATCAGCATCCTTTGATGAATAGACCGGGATAAGTCCGGCATTCATCATCACGATACTTTCCACAAGGCGTGCCGTGCGTTTGTTGCAGTCAATGAACGGCTGTATGCGTGCAATGTTGCAATGGAGATATACCGCCCGCTCAAGAGGATTTTCCAATTCAGCTTGACGGTAAAGTACCTCGCTCAATTTAAAGCGTATCTCATAAGAGTCACGCGGAGGTATATAATCCGTGCCGGAGATCTTTACCGGGCGTGTCCGGAACTGCCCGGATTCCTCCCCTGAGACCAGACCGGAAGACAGACTTGAGTGGATGCGAAGCAATGTACGCTCATCTATCACTTCCGTATTCCCTTCTTTATGGATATACTCCATCTCTGATACGAATGTGTTGTGCAGGTTCTTCAGCATCTTGGCATCCTCATACCGTTTTTCTGATGTGATGCCGTCTTTCAGCAAGGCTTCGGTTTCCACGTATGTGTATGTATTCCCTTCAATCTTCCCGGAATAGTAGCACCATACGACTGCCAGATTCTGGATTTCTGAAGAAGTCAGGTCTGACAGCCTGGCTAATGGAGATTGAAGTATCTGCTCTGCCTTTCGCAATTGATTCTCTGTGAAAATTTCCATTTCTCTATTAATGATTTTTACATCCAACTTTGCGGAACGATATGTAAATAATTAGTTGTTTCATCCCAAATATAACCGCCAGTGTAGTTGCGATTAAACAGATAGTCTGTATCACACCGGAGCAATACCCATTCATTGGAATTTTCGGCTTTCCAGTACAAATGTACAATTGCTCCTGCATATCCAACTCCTCCGTATTGTGGATCCAATCTTTTCACCGGAAACTTGCAGCTCATAATTCCTTTCCAGAAACGTACTCCTGCCGGAATGTCCACGGAAACCATGCCTAATTCATCACGCCATTCCTCATCGTTTACCGCACCTTCTTTTTTGATACTTGGTCTGTATGAGTTTGATTTCAGCTTGAACTCACGCTCCCAGACTGCTTTTATTTCTCCTTTCAGGGCTTTTTCTCCCCGGTTGGATAAAGTATATACCAAGTTCCAGGGATCATTGTCAGGAACCGGATACGCAAGAATAGAGGTATATCCCTGTCCCTCCACTTCCATCATGCGCAATGCTGGAAGGTCATCCGAAGCCGGAGCCTTGACTTCATATTCCCATTCCTCCGGAGTGCTACCGTAAGAGTACCCGATAGGATTGCACCACATCGTTTCCCCTTTCTTGCGGAACAGGGGGACAAGACGATAGGTTCCGGGTGCAGAGGTCACATAGCACTGGATACGCTTCCCGTCCCATGCTCCGTTGGTCTTGATGTCTATCGGCTGGAACTTCTCCACGATGTCACCGGCAGTAATGGGATTGCCTGCGCCTTTTCTTACAAAGACAAAACGCATTTCTCCTTCCCCGTCATCGCAAAAAGGTGTATAGAAAGTACCGAATACCTTCCCTTCGTTCTGATAGGTGTCATATCCGTACTCGGTGTAATTGGGCCACACCTTGAAAGGATAGTCATCCGGATTCGGATTGATGACAATATCGTCCGTCTTTCCATACTTGCTCCAGTATTCCACATCGATGTCCACCTGCTCCTTGTTCACCGGAGCATTGTAGTTCCCGGTCAGCTTCAGCGTATAGGTGTATTTCATGCCGGCTTTCCACTCATGCTGTACGGGAAACTCATATGTATGATTCTGCCCGTCGATGGTAAAGCTGACACGTGCAGGCTCGTCATAGGCAAGCCTGGGGATAAGTATCGCATCGACAATGACCGGATTGTCATCATTCAGCATGAAGTTTCCACCTGCCCTGACTTCTCCAAGTCCGGAACTGAAGTCCTTGGTTACCGTTCCGGCTGAAGCATCGACGGTTCCCTTGGTATAGACGTTACCGAACGTCATGCCCGATACCTGGCCGGTTCCCATATATTCGTTTTTCATCAGGCGTACCCTGACAAGCGTCATGGCGTGCTTCATGCCCAGGGCTGCCACAGGTATCTCTTTGGTGACCTTTGACGTTCCGTACAGTATGTCATTCTGGTCACCAAGGTCGAAAGGCACGTTCCGCAGGTCGGCAACATCCTTGTCATACGGAAGATACGCCACCACGTCCGCATCCCCGTCCACCGGCACATCACCGGAGGTGTTCCAGTCCTTTCCGTCAAAGACATACCGGGCATTTGCCGTTCCCGTTTCCCCTTCTTCCACGAAAATTCCCATCTCATGTCCGGGAACAAAGGATTCAATGATACCTCTTGACTCCTGCATTCCTTCAAGGGATGCAGTAATGCAGAGCTGCTCCCCGGAGGGCTTGTCCGGTTTTTCCTGCCCATTCCCGGAATTGTCCACCGGCGGCTCCTGAACAAGGCTCTCTTTCTCGCACGCACAGAACGTGCAGGCAAGAGAAGCGGCCAATATATATCCAAACAGTTTCATTGTGTCAGTATTTTACTTGATTAAAGATGTTACTTTTATATGGAATTTACTTGTTAAGTAATTTACATATCCTATTTATTTACATATTCAGTCCAGAACTTCTCCAGCTTGTCCCTGTCAAGTGTCCCGTCCTCCCTGACGAAACAAAATATCATTGCCTCCAGTACAGTCTTGACACCCCTGTAACGCTTGTCTGCCGCAAAAGTCCTCAGTTCCCATAGCAGATCCTCCGGCAGTGCGATGGTCTGGTTATATGCCTTCCTCGCTTTTTCTTTCACCGGAAGGCCTTCGCCTACCATATTTTCCAGTGATATTCCCTTTGACTTAAAATTCTTCATATCCAGTTCCTTTATTATTTGCTCATTCTTTTGACCCTGACAAGGAATTCCTCAGTCAGACGGAGGTAATCCTCAGCACCGGCAGACTTCGGGGCATAGTCAAAGATACTCTGGGTCTTGTACTGTGCCTCTCCGAGGGCGACGTTGTTCCTGATTGCAGTACTGAACACCTTGTCCCCCAGAGCCTGCTCCAGGCTTTCCCTTATGTCGGCATCCAATTTCCTTCTCTCATTGAATTTCGCCATGAAGTATCCGAGTACCCGTACTTCAGCTCCCAACTTTCTCTGCAGGAGGGAAATGATGTAGTGTATCTTCTCAATCCCTTTCATCGCAAAGTAGTTCCCATCCGTTGGAATAAGGACGAAGTCGCTTGCCATCAGCGCGTTCTGGGTAATGATGCCCAGGGATGGCGGGCAGTCTATGAAAACATAGTCATATTTCCCTTCCAGAGCCCTGACAATTTCCCTGAACATGAACTCCCGGCCGGGAGCCGTGTTCATGATGACTTCCATCGCCGCCAGATCCAGTGAGGTAGGCAGCACATCCACCCCTTCCAGCCATACCAGAGGTTTCACCTCCGGCAGTCTGTCCTGCATGACGGCCTGCAGCACGTTCTCCAGCAGCATGCTCTCCGGAATATTTGCCATTTCTTCCCCGAACGCCGCCATCGTCGTGTTTGCCTGCATATCCGCATCGATGATGCATACCTTTTTCCTGCCTGTCCGGGCTATCCCGGCAGCCAGGTTCAGTACGGATGTCGTCTTTGCAACACCGCCTTTGTGGTTCACAAGAGCCGTAGTAATTGTTTTCATAATTTTATTTCTCCTTTATTATTACTCTGTAAAGATAGTAATTTCCAGTCAGTTAAACAAATATTTTTCTACTTATTTACTTGAAAAGTATTTTACTTTAAATATATTTCACATATAATACTTAAAAGGTAATTTACTTTTATACTTAAATTACTTTCTTATTTATAAAGTAATTTACTTGAAAATTTTCTTTCAAGGAAAAGGCTTGTCGCAATCAAACTGCAAGCGTGTAATATATCTTGCACCATTGGAAACACAAAAGCATATCCGGAAAGTAACGGGAGATTTAATAAAGAGGAGTCCAAACGGGTTTCTTTTTAAAAAAGCCCCCGGCCTGTTAAAAGTAACGCCAATCACTCATTAACATATATGCGTATCACCGCACGACCGGGGGCGAAAACCCTCGTTCGCGGGATACGCTTTTTATATGTTCTGAATGATTGGCATTGCAAAGATAGGAAAATATTTACTATGACACTATTTGAGATACTGAATTTTAACAGGGAGCTTTTGGAACGCCTGGCAGCAATGGGAGCCAGGGCTGATGACTACAAGTACATAGAGCTGTACAGGGAATACGAGCGGATGCGCCGCGACGGAGAGAAAGTCACATATTGTGTGGCCGCATTATCGGCCAGGTACGGTGTGTGCGAGAGAAAAGTCTATGAGATAGTCGGACGCTTCAAAAAGGAGTGTACGCTCCATGCAGTATGACCGGGGACTTTTTTTTGCTTTCATGGGAAAAACTGAAGAACTTCGCGGCAACAAAATGAGACATAAACATGACACATAAAACAAAAAAATACAAATATGCCGGAGAAAGGAAGCTGGTACATGGCTCCCTGTTCTCCGGCATCAGGTGGGAGGCTTTGACCTTGCCGCCTCATGGATGGGATGGCGGAATGTCTTTCATTGTGAAATTAATGAATTTGGCAGTGCCATATTAAAATATTGGTTCCCAGACTCAGAACATTATGGAGACATTACAAAAACAGACTTTACCCGTTGGAGAGGCAAAATTGACGTGCTTTCAGGAGGATTCCCATGTCAGCCATTCTCTGTCGCAGGCAGAAGAAAGGGAACGTCAGATGACCGTTACCTCTGGCCGGAAATGCTCCGGGCTATACAGGAGATACGACCGGCTTGGATTGTTGGTGAGAACGTTGCTGGAATCACCAGCATGGTACAATCCGGGCAGGAGGTTACTGTGGCAGGCTACCGCTCCCTTTTTGGAGAGACGGACACTCAAACGCTACTCCGACAGGAGTTCGTTCTTGAAACAGTCTGTGGAGATCTTGAGCGTGCAGGATATTCCGTCCAGCCGTTTGTTATTCCGGCTTGTGCCGTCGGAGCTCCCCACCGCCGGGACAGAATCTGGTTCATCGCCAAGGAAAATTCCCCATCTGCTTCCGACACCTGTTGCCAGCGATGCGAGTGTCGGGGGAATCATTGGAACAAAAGACAAGTTCGTGACGACTTCAAACGGGACATTCCGGAAAATCAACAGAAACGGGAAAAACGGAAGTGTTGGACTGGCGAGAATGAGCAGGCTGCTGCTGACCCCAAGGGCGAACAAAGTAAACGGCATAGATCTGAACAATCCACTGATAGCGCAAAGAAACAAAGGGAACCTGGAAGAAGTGGTAGCGAAAATGATTCAAGGTACACCATGCGAAGCTGGGAGAATTTCCCGACTCAATCCCCTGTTTGTCGAGGAGATGATGGGTTTCCCTTTAATGTGGACGAGCTGTCCGTTTCTTTCCCAAAATGGCGGACCGAATCCATAAAGGCCTATGGGAACGCCGTTGTTCCCCCTTTGGTCTATAGAATTTTTCAGGGAATCGAGAATGCTGACAATGCAGACACATACTAAAACAAATGACAACGATGGAAAAAACCTACAACCAAGCTCCTCTCCCTTTCGTAGGGCAGAAGCGCATGTTCGTGAACGAATTTAGAAGAGCCCTGAAGGACTTCAGCGGCAAGACCACCTTCATCGACCTGTTCGGCGGTTCCGGACTGCTGTCCCATGTCGCCAAGCGTACAAGACCCGATGCCAGGGTCATATACAATGATCATGACAACTACCGTGAAAGGCTCCGGAACATAGACAGGACGAACTCCCTGCTGGCAGACCTTCGTGGGCTTGCCGGCACGTTTCCCCGGCATGGGATGGTTACCGGAAAACTGCGTGAACGCTTCATCGGAAGGATAAGGGAGGATGAGGATTCCGGCTTCGTGGATTACATAACCCTGTCATCCTCCCTGCTTTTCTCCGGAAAATATGCACGGAACTTACAGGAGCTGGAAAAGCAGAACCTTTATAACAAAATAAAAAAGACCGACTACCGGTGTGACGGCTATCTTGACGGGCTGGAGATTGTCTGCTGCGACTATAAGGAACTTGCAGAGAAATATGCCGGCAATCCGGACGTGGTATTCCTGGCCGATCCGCCTTATATGGCAACCGACATCAGTACTTACAAGATGGACTGGAAACTTTCGGACTACCTCGACGTACTTCTTGTCCTTGAAAGGAACCCGTTTGTCTATTTCACTTCCGGAAAGTCACCCATCCTGGACTTCTGCGGCTGGATGGAGAAGCACCCGGATGTCAGGAATCCGTTTGCCGGAGCCGAGAAAAGGACACTGACCGCCCACATGAACTACAATTCCTCCTACACGGACATCATGCTTTACCGGTCATTATAGGCACATCATACATCCACTTCAGATTCATCGGGACGGACTCCGGAATGTACATCCGGTATCCGTCCTTCAAGCAAGTCGCAATATGATTGCGACAAGTCCTCCTACCTTTATCTCTGTAAACTCAAAATTAAAGCATATGCCATTATCATCCATTCAACAACAGCTTGTATCGGTGCTGAAAGATCCGGACAGCATCCGGACGCTTGACAGACCGACGGAAAAAGCACAGCTTGTGGCGGTACAGAAGAATCCCGGACTTATACGCTTCATCCCCGATGCGGGCGAGAAGGTGCAGCTTGCCGCCGTCATGACATCTCCGGAAACCGTATTCATGATGCGGATTCCTACCCCTCTTGTCTGCTTCACGGCTGTGGGAAGGCTTCTTGGCGTGAGCCTGCTGCCGGTTCCTGAAGTGCTTTCAGAGGCAGAGAATCTTGTCAGAGCCTTGAAGGACCGTCTGCCTGAACCCGTGCCCGCTGCCATGAGGCAGACACCTGAGTCCGGGAAATTCCTTGAAATGACGAAACCCTATAAAATTTGACGCCATGCCTACCATTTCAGAGTATCTGTTGTCCCTGTTTGACCGGGACATGAGAGCGGTTCTTCGTAACCCCAGAGCCGTCTGCCTGATTGAAAACCCATCCAGACGTGTCCAGCTTGCTGCCGTCAGGCAGGACAGCAATGTCATCTGCCTGATTGACCGCCCGGCGGAAGATGTCCAGCTTGCTGCCGTGCGCAAGTTTCCGGAAGCCATTCATTTTATTGACTCACCCACTGAACGGGTACAGTCATCCGTAGTCAGGAACAACCCCGGCTATATCAGTTTTCTGGCACATCCGACGGAGAAAGTGCAGCTGCTGGCAGTCGAGAAGACCCCGGAATGCATCTCCCTGATAAGGCAGCCGACAGAGAAAGTACAGTTGGTGGCAGTGATGAAAGATGTCCGAAACATTGAGAGGATCAGTAATCCCACAGAAAAAGTGAAAAAACTGGCCGGTCTTGAAAAGGATATCCGGCAGGACACCGCAGTTCCGGAAACACAGGAGGCTCCTTCGAAGTCCAAATCCGGCAATGCCCGCAAGCCCCCCATGAATAAAGCCGCCAAAGAAGCTGCGGTGACGCTGGAGAACGAGATGAGAAGCATCGGCAGTACCAACTCCCGGCTCCGGCAGGAAGCGTCCTATGCGGACAATGCGGATACCGAAAGAAAAGAGGTTGCCGCTGCAAACCGGCAGATGGACAAGGAGCTTACAGCTGCCTTTAAGAAATTCAATGATTCGGCAGTTCCGGAGAAAGCGGGATGCGATGTAGGGAAGGTCATCCGGGATTTGCGCAGGTCAGGAGTATGCGTGGAGGAAATGAAGCCGACCGAATGGTATTCACTGATGAAAGGAAAAACGCTCATGGCAGGTTCAGGAAAAGGCAAGACCTCCCTGATGCTTGCAAAGACACCGGCAGGATATGTCCTGAAGGCTGTAAACATGGTGAACAGCATGAGCAGACAGGCCAGTGCGGATATGTAAAAAAAGTAAATTCCTTATCATCTCAATTTACTTGTTTACTTATTTACTTGAAATGTTTAAGAGTAAATAAGTAAACAAGTATTTCTCTTTAATCAAAAAGCAATGACAACAAATATTTCCTTTTCGGATGAAGAACTGGATATAATTTCACGCGGCAAGGCTAATGGCACATACATGAAAGCCCCGGACGGCAGTCCGACTTCCCTGAATGAGAAACAGTGGGCGCAAGTGCGTACCAAGGCGTTCAAAGAGTGGTTCGGGGACTGGGAAAACGCACCTGAAACGGCTTCCAAGGTTGTCGGTTCCAATGGTGAGCCTCTGGTGGTTTATCATGGAAGCCAAGAAAGCTTTTATGAGTTCAACCGGTGGACGGATGGATTTATAAACAGCGGACATTTTTTCAGTCCAGACAAGATGAATGCTTCAGGATATGGCAGAAACGTTTATGATGTGTACCTGAACTTGCGCAACCCTCTGAAAATAGATGCCCAAGGGGCAAACTTCTCCTCCATAGAATACAGCGGCAAAAAAATGGCGGCATCAGACTTGGGTAATTTGGCAGAAATGGAAGGATATGACGGGGTGGTAATTTCAGATGTGCTGGACAGTGCCGACATGGGGATTGAAAACGTCTGCACGGTAGATTATATTTCGTTTGCCCCTGACCAAATAAAATCTGCCAGCCAGAATACAGGCAGCTTCCTCGCTTTCAAGAGTGACATCCGTTTTCGCGAGGTCTGGCACGGAAGCCCCAGTTCGTTTACCGGTTTTGACCATGCCTTTTTGGGCACGGGAGAGGGTGCGCAGGCCTACGGATGGGGTACGTATGTGACGGAAGTGGAAGGAATCGCCCGCAGATATGCTGCCATAGGGATAAGGCGGGGCGGAGACATCACATATAACGGAGAGGATTTCTCTACTGTACTTGACAATGAACATTATTTCGATGATGTATGGCGGGTCTGGAAAACGCACCTCCTTTCCTCCACTGATCCGGACACCCTGAAACAGAACATTGCCTCCGTCTATATCGACGGACGGGCAGCGTCCCCACGCAGCAAAAGGAGAAAGGAATTTGAGAGACAGAAAGCGGAACTGCTTGCGGACATCGACAACGGGAAAATTCGCGTGGACCTTCCCCGGAATCTCTATGCGGTGAATATTCCGGATGACAGCGGGATAAATTACCTGTACTGGGACAGGCCGGTATCCCCGGAACAGCAGGAAAGGATATTCCTGCAGCTCCGCAAGGAACGGCTTTTCTGGCCGGAGCTTACGGCGGAATTCTGGAACGGCAAATCACGCGTATGGGCCAGCGGGAAAGAGTTCTACAGCTTTTTGGACTATATGTTTATGAATCCGGACCGGGATACCGATTCCCAGCGGCTGGCCAGCGGGTTCCTTTCCCGGGCCGGTTTTACAGGCATCGACTACCCGGCAGAATATTCCACCGGCGGTCGTGCGGACGGTGCGAGAAACTGTGTCATTTTCAAGGAGGGAGACCTGAAAATAGTTTCCCATGAACGCTTCCGCTTCATAGGAGAAGCAGGAGCCGCCAATCTTGACAGAACAGAAGGGACTGCCTTGCGTTTGAACAACCTTGCCATAGCCGGTGCGATGGAAAGTTCCGGCAAGGATGCCGAAGCAATAAAAATGGCCACAGGCTGGGAACGTGGGGCTGACAGAAAATGGCGTTACGAGACTGCAGACTTTGAATACTTCCCGTCAGGAAACCGGGGCTGTTCACGCCTGCTGGAAAGCCAGCCCTGGCATAAGGACTTCGAGAGCCTTCTTGACCGGCTGATAGCAGGGGAAACATTGCCAGAGGCGGAGCAGAAGCGTTTTGAGGAACTGACAGACCTGGCGACCGGGCTGGAGAGGCAGGATGCGCTGCGTGAGAGGATTTACCTGGATGACTATGTGGAGGATGACGGGCTGTTCCGTGCCTATCCCCGATTGAAGCAGACACGTCTGGAATTTCTGGATCTCCCCTCGGCAGCCGACTCCGGAAGCTATCTCCCCGTGGAGAACCGGATCATAATAAACACTTCCAAAGCGGATGACACAAAATCCGTACTTGCACATGAGATACAGCACGCTATACAGCACATCGAGGGATTCGCACGTGGAAGCAGTCCGGAGGAGTTCAAGGGTACGGCGGAGGAAGTCATCCTGGATATCGTGCGGGCTACAAATGGCCGTCTGCTTGAAGGCGGCGGTTTTGACAACACGCCGGACGGCATTTTCGCCGCGCTGAACCGTGAGACAGCCTATGGCGGGACAATATTGAGGGACAACAGCTCCAGTCTGGACGCGGTGGCAGGCAAATACGGGTATGAGACGATATTCGACCTCGTGAACGACATTGGCAGCTTCAGGAGCAGCATACAGATGTACCGCTCCACCGCAGGAGAAGTGGAGGCCCGTAATGTCCAGAAGCGTATGGACATGACCATGCCGCAGAGACGCGGAAGCCTTGCCGTCCTGACGGAAGATATTCCGCGTGGGCAGCAGATACTCCTTTCAGGGGATTCCGCTGACAGTCTGGCGGAATACGCAGGCTCACTGGCTGAGAAACAGCACGTACCTGTCCGGATCATCCGTTCCGCCGGAGAGGTCGATTCACCCGAGGCTTTCCGGCTCATTTCTGCCGGAAAGGACATCAGGGGATGGTATGACACGGGTTCGGACTGCGTCTGCCTGTACTTGCCGAACGCACGGGGAAAAGAGGATATCGCACGTACCATCCTGCATGAGGGAGTGGCACATTACGGACTCAGGAAGCTGGCAGGACGCAAGCACATGGATGCCTTTCTGGATGACGTCTTTTCCGCCTGTGGGGAAAGGATACGGGGGGACATAGTCCGTATGTCTGCCCTGAAAGGGTATGATATCCGGACCGCTACGGAAGAATATCTTGCATGTATGGCTGAAAAGGGAACAGATCTTTCCCTATGGGACAGGATTGCCGTCGCATTCAGGAACCTTCTCCGCAAGCTGGGCTTCGGACTGGAGATCGGGACACAGGAACTCAGGGCAATACTGTCTGCCAGCATGAAGAACCTGGCAAGGGAAGCCATATCCGCCGGACCGGTCTGCGACAGGGGCGGTGTCCCGATACCGGAGCAGGCAAGAAAGGCAGGGATTGATCCGGCCCTGCTCGGGAAGGGCGGTCTGGACTCCCTCTCACAAGGCAAACCGGTAACGATGGCCGACGGAAGGGTGCTCCTGCCTGTAAAGAAACCGTCAGGATACAGCTTGAAGATAATGCTCCCTGCAGCAGGCTGCAGGACAAGAACATCTGAAATGGAACTGTGAATGGACGAATTTTCTGATTTTATACCGACCGGTCCCGGCATATCCATCTCATCCGGACACAGGAGACTGTATCTGTCTGAAGGCAGGGCCGTCCTGTATCTGGAGAAAGTCCCGTATGACGGAAACCGGATACTGGAAGCCATCCGGCTTGCAGGAGCAAGACCGGAAGCCATGTCCCCCGGCAGATGGATATCCCTTCTGAGGGGAAAACCTACCCGGATTCCCGGATGTGGCAGGCTTCTTGTCCTGACCGAAACACTGTCCGGATATACAGTAAAATACTTTAAATAGAATATCAGTATTTTACTTGAATATTTAAAAAGTAAATTATTAAAGTAACATATAAAATGGATTATACCTGTTTCATCAAGCTGTTCATCATGATTATGGCAGTCCTTATAACGGGCACTTCGGGGCTGAGCCGGAAATGGTATGTGAACCTTCCCATATTTATTGTCTGCACTGTGCTTGAGACCTGTCTGACATGGCTCTTTTTCCCGGAATATATGTTTTACCCGGCTGTCGCATCGCTCGGCATTCTTGTCCTGTCCTGGACATGGGAAAGAATCAAGCCTTCAGGAAAGGCAAGGAACACCCGACCAATCAGGCTTCCGGTAGAGTCCGGATTCCGGGACGCCCATCTTGAATTCTACTACCATTATTCCAATTTCCTCGTTTACGGGGGAGCCGGATCCGGAAAGACGAAGTCCATTGGGAAATGGCTGTTGAGCGAGTATATGAGACTGGGATTTGCCGGATTCATATACGACTTCAAAGATACGGACTATACCCGTACCGCCTACAACCTTATCAAAAAGCACAACTATCCACACAAGTTCTACTATGTCAGTTTTGACCGGCCCGAGTGCTCATACCGCTTCAACCCGCTCAAGGTCGTGAAGGACCGTACGGAGCTCATCCAGCTGATGGAGGATATCCTGCTCGCGCTGCTCCCCAAAAAGGAACAGCAGAATGAGTGGGTGGCCGGAGGTCTGGGCATCCTGCGCGGGGTGGCGTTCCGGTTTTGGGACGAGTTTCCCGAGTACTGCACGCTCCCGCACATACTGGCCTTCATCATGACGGCCTCGACAAGGCAGCTGTCCCTGTTCCTGCAGCAGAACCTGGTGTCGGAGATGCTTGCCGGAGCGTACCTGAAAGCGGAAGGCTCCGAGAAGACCCAGGCATCCTATCTCTCGACGCTCTGCAACAATCTGGCGACCATATCGCAGAACGAGGAAATCGCCTATGTCCTTTCAGGGGATGACTTTGATTTCAACCTGATCGATCCGGAGAGCCCCAAAATGTTTGCCGTAAGCAACAACTTCTCCAAGAATTCTGTCTATGCCCCGGTCATCAGTATGCTCATGACCATATCTGCCAGACAGTTCTCCATGCAGAACAGGATTCCATTCGTCTATTTCCTTGATGAGATGACCACGGTGAACATCAAGAACTTCGAGACGCTGCCTTCAGTCCTGCGTGAGTATAAGGCGGCATTCGTACTGCTGACCCAGTCCGGTGCAAAATTGGAGAACCTGTACGGGAAACTGGACCGTTCTTCCGTAGAAGCCAATTTCGGCAATATGTTCCTGGGAAGGACAAAAGATGTGGAAGCCCTGAAGTATTACCCCTTATTCTTCGGCAAGGAAGAAAAGGAAAGACGCTCACGAAGTTCCGGAAAATCAGGAGCATCGTCCAACAGCAGCGTGACCGTTTCTTCCCAGAAGGAGGACATCTACCAGGGAAAGGATTTCGCCGATCTGGAACCGGGAGAGTTTATCGGCTCCGCTACCCGCTCCAACGCCGGCTATTTCAGGGCAAAGCTCAGGATGTATGATGACAAGAAGGAAATGCCGCTTCCTGATGTACGGGTTCTGGAGCCGGGAGAGGTCAGCCGGAACTTTGACCGCATTCTGGAGGAAGTGTACGGACTTTTCCCATGCGGCTGAATGTCCCCGAACTACCTGTCCCTTCCTGTGAGCAGGTCAGTCCCCAGACGTTTCAGCTCAGCTATGATGGCTTTTTTAGGGTTCACGACAAACCTGTACAGCCTGAAGGCATTGGCATAAAGCCTCCTTTCCTCCCTGAGCTCTCCGTGCAGGAGCTCCTGTTTCAGTTTCGCTGCGGCTTCATTCCTCATCTCATTCTCAAGCTGCCAGTTCCGGGAATACTCCCTCAGATTCCCTTCCCTCGAGTGGCAGTGGGGATAATAGCCGTAGGTCTGGTTGAAATGCGACGCGCAGCGGGCAGACCATTCTGAACGGTCGAACCCGACCACCACTTCTTTCCCGTCAAGAACCTGCCGGTTGCCCCTGCTTTTCGTCAAGGGCGACAGGGAAACGGTCTGCGAGCGGTCCATGCGTGATACGATGACATGCACATGGAGCTGGAGTCCGGGCTTTTTCTCCCCGCCCATACCGTCCTTTGCCTGTGGGTCATCGTTCTTGTAATGCCGCTCCGTCTCGACGCGTCCGTACCATACCAGGTCATTCCCGTCCCTTACCTTGTCCCTGTAAAAGTTGGCCGCATACCCGTCCATGCAGCCGCGTGCATATCTTTTCAGCTCTGCAATGACTTTCTCCTGCTCATTCGGGGAGAGTTCGGAAAACTCGCTGACCTTTTTCCCCGTAACTTTCTCTATCAGATGCCTTTGCTCATCTGCCGAAGGATTGATGGTCAACATATAGAACTTGTCGGCGTTCCTTCCCAGGGTCCGGTGGTTGTTGTCCATGTGATGCCTGACTGTAGCCGGGGTGACAAAATCATTCTGTTGTGAAAAAAAATTATCATAATAGGGACGCTCCGTCCTGCCTTCCTTACTGAGATATTCCACCAGCAACGTACATCTTCCCTTGTTGTCCGGGCTTCCCGGAGTGGCTGTCGGACGGTGTACCTTACAATACATAGTCCTCGTCTATTTTCTTGAACAGAAGCCGCAGCTGGTTCATCGGAATTCTCACGTCATCGCTGAACTTCACCTTCTGGAGCTTGTCCGGATCAAGCTGGTACTTCACCAGGGCGGCAAGTCTCCGCAGCTTCTCCCTGCATTCCTCGATGCCGTCCGGCTCCCCGGCTTCTGAGATCTGCTGCCGGAGTCTTGCGTTCTCCGCTTTCAGAGCGTGCAGCTCGTTCATCATTTGGACGTAGTCCTCGGACTCCTGCGGAGCCGTATCAAGGGAGGAAAGTTTTTGCAGGATAGGCCTGAAAATCTCGCGCTCCTGTGCCTTGATGATTTTAATCATATCCTCCATACGCTTCTCCACCAAGGCTGTCGGATTTTTGGAGGCATACCGGGGATTGAATCCCGTTATTTCAAAAAAAGTAATCATCCGGTCCACGCAGACGGACACCGTATCGCTTCCCTTGAAAGTGTCCAGACGGGCTTTTACCGTGGGAGTAAGTCTGATCATTTTTATTGATGGTTCTTTCATTCTGTATGCGTTTTAGTTATACATATAAATGTTTGGAACAAAGCTATTTGTTTTTGTTTTTACAGGCAAACGTTACCTGTCATTATGGGGTGAAAGTTACATAACATATTGAAAATTAGTAAAATAATTGACACGCATACAAGCATGCTTACAACTTAAACCTTTGCTTTTCAACAAGAAAGGAAAAAAGACGCATACAGATGTATGCGGAATTTGTAACACTGAAATTCTGAATATATTGATAATCAACGCTATGCGTCGATTCATGTTCCCGTGTGCGGGAACTCCTCTTGCTCTTCCTTATTCAGGAATTCACCGGGAGGCTTACGCCACCCGGCCTTTCCGCTACGGATACCTCTCTGAAAGGACAGCCCCGATGTTCTTCCCCTTGCGAAAAAGTCAGACAAACCGGATATGCCCGTCGCAAGATTGCCCCGGTATCCCGTGAAAGGAAACTGCGGATACATTCTTTAGCAGAAGCTAATCAGAGTTAATACGCTGATAAATAGCAGGTTAAACTTGCATAATTCAGAAAAAAGCACTATCTTAGAGGTACAATAATAAAGGAGATAACAAATTATGAATGAACAGATTAGAAGAATTTTAGAGGAAAGTGGAACAAAGACATCAAAGATTCGGAAACTGCTCCTGCTCGGACTCAGCCACCGTGAAATTGCAGAGTTATTGACTAACGGCAATCGTGGCTTCGTATGGAACGTTTACAGACGGATGAGGGACGAGGGGCTGATTCCTGCCTTGAACTCCGTACCGACAGGATGCTGCGTCAGCGGGTTGGACTTTTCTTTCACAAGAAAGTTCGGGGTTGAGATTGAAGCCTATAATTGTGCAAGGCAGGCTTTGGCTGATATGCTGGCGGAAGCCGGAATTGTGGCGGAGCTTGCCTCACGCAGCCATACCTCACGCTGCTGGAAGCTGACCACTGATGGCAGTCTGGACGGAAACAATACGTTTGAGCTGGTAAGTCCCGTGCTTGAAGGCGAGGACGGACTTGCCGAACTGGAAAAGGTATGCTGGGTACTGGAAGCTCTGAATGTAAAAGTAAATGGAAGCTGCGGACTGCACGTGCATATGGATGCGAGCGACTTCAACATTACCACATGGCAGAACCTGCTCCTTTCCTACAAGCACGCAGAGGCCGAGATTGACAGGTTCATGCCGAACTCACGCAGAGGGGACGAGAACCATTTCTGTGGCTCACTCCGCAGGTTCTCTGATGAGAATATCCGCTCAAGAAGAAGCCTTGACGAACTGCAGACCCTGCTTGGCAGCAGGTACATGAAAGTAAATCTCCAAGCCTATTCCCTCCACGGAACGGTGGAGTTCCGCCAGCATTCGGGAACCATCAATTTTACAAAAATTGAAAATTGGGTACGATTCCTCGGAAGAATGATTATCTTTGCAAAGGAAGCCTCGCTTCCGGCAGGAATCCGGCTTGAAAACTTTCCTTTCCTTGAGGAAAAGCAGAAACTATATTATAAACTTAGAGCAAAAAAATTAGCCGTATGAATGACATGAACAAGAAAACATATATGTTGCCGGGCGACGAGCGTATCGTTGCCGGCAACGCTGAAGAGTTTGTGCGTGAGCTTCGTCAGAGAAGCTGGATGGATTCAGAATGTACCGACGAGGAGTACATGCACAATTTTGCCGAGCGTTACGTGATACAGGCCGGTGTGCGGATTGCCACCGACACACCCGAGAACTTCCTCTCCGACCTTGTCCGGACGGGATATGCCAAAGCCATGTGACACGGCTCTCCTTTATTATTGCGTCCCCGTTTCCTTTTCATGGGAAATGGGGATTTTTTATAGACCGGAATTTTAAATACTGAAACAGAAAAAGTGCATATATTTCTTATTTGCCTGTTCTTATCAGAATTATATGCATATATTTATTATTTGCATTTATATATAATATGAGCAAAGTCGTTTATGTACATCTGATTTTTGAAAGGAAGGATTATTTTTTCGGCAGCATCGCCGCCGTCTATGAGAACCTGAGTGCGGAACAGGTCGGAGTTTCATATAACACACTCAGGAACGTCCGGTGGAAGGAAACCCCGGTATATCCAACTCCCAGGGCAATGATAAGGGTCGGCAGGCTTGTCCGTGCAGGCAAGGGAAAGGGCAAAGGAAAACCGGCATAAATTCCCGCAACTGCCGGTTCCCGGACGAGTACCACGCTTTCGGCACTGCCGCATAAGGCGGGAAGAGTTCTGCCACTCCTGTAAACAGTAATTTTATCGGCAAAAAAATGGAAAAAATGAATGTCGCACTTTTACAGGAAAATGAATGCCTATCTTTGCCGGCTCAAAACAGACAGACATCATTTTATGGAAATCATGAGCCGATATTTGAAAGACAGACAGTATATGTGGTATAAAGTAAGAGAACTTCAGGCCAAGGGGTTCAACAAGACGCAGATTGGAAAATGCCTGGGCCTGAACCGTAAGACCGTAAGGAAATATCTGGCCATGAATCAGGAGGAGTTTGCCGGAAGACAGGCCTCCCACCGTAAATATGCACTGAAACTGGAGAAGTATGAGAATTATGTGCGCAGTATTCTGGAGGAATACCCCTGGATCTCGGCGGCCCGGCTGCACGACTGGCTCCGGGAATGCTATCCTGATTTCCCCGGTGTGTGCCAGAAGACCGTGTACAACTACGCGGGTAAGATACGGAGTAAATACAGAATAGACAAATGTCGGGAACCCCACAGGCGGGACTACGAGAAACTGCCGGACACCCCTTACGGGGAATATGCCCAGGCGGATTTCGGTGAGAAATGGATGCGCACACAGGAGGGAAAGGCTGTGAAAGTATATTTTTTTGTCGCCGTGCTCTCGCGTTCCCGGTACAAGTTCGTTCACTTCAGCCGGAAGCCCTTCAACACGGAACTGGCGGTCTATGCGCATGAGCTGGCATTTTCATATTTCGGAGGGAAGCCCCGGAAGATTGTCTATGACCAGGACAAGATACTCCTTGCCAGAGAGAATCTGGGAGACCTGATCCTGACAAAAAAATTCCAGAGCCTTGTGAAGGAACAGCATTTCCAGCCCGTATTCTGCCGCAAGTCCGATCCGGAGTCGAAAGGAAAGGTGGAAAACGTCGTAAAGTATGTGAAGTCAAACTTTCTGGTCGCACGTGCCTATTATGATACGGACAGGCTCAATGAGGAAGTCCGGCTCTGGCTTGAAAGAACCGGCAACGGAAAGGAACACGGGACTACCCGGCTGGTCCCGTCAGAGGAATTCGTGAAGGAAAGGACGTACCTCATGCCTTATTACGGGACACCCCGGCCCCCTCATGAGGAGATGAGGGAATATCATGTCCGTAAGGACAATACGGTACAATATCAGGGAAACTATTATACGCTGCCGCATGGAACATACAGGAACGGAGATACTATGGTGTGGCTGCATGAGACAGGCGACAAGGTGGAAATATACGCCAGGGAAACAGGCAAGCTCATCTGCAGGCATGAGCTTTGCCGGCTCAGGGGAAAGACAATACGTGACAGAAGCCATAGCCGTCCTAAAGATTCCGGCCGGAATCTGGCAGAACAGATTCTTGCACATACCGGCGGAGCACCCGGAGTATCCCTGTGGCTGGAAAGGCTGCAGGAGAAGAAAGAACGCTATTACAGGGAAAATCTGAAAGTACTTGTCCGCGCGGTTCCCCTGTACAGTGGAAGCATACTTGCAGAAGCAATAGGCACGTGTCTGGTTCAGGGAATCTATAACGGCAATTCTGTCTGCAGCCTGTGCGAGCATATATATAAGGAAAGAAGCCGGCAGGATGTGCCGATACCGGCAGGAAGACCGGATTCTGAAATAATGAGAACCTATAACGAAATTCTTTTAGCCCATGATAAGAAATAAGAAAATGATAATGGAATATGCACGCCGCCTGAGGCTCACAAACTTGACCGGAGCCGGAAAACTGGAAGAGCTGCTTCATTCCGCACAGGAATCCGGTGCTACCTACTCGGAGTTCCTGTATGCCTTCCTTGAGCGGGAGATACGTGAAAAGGAAAACGGGAAATACCTCCGCAGGCTGAAAGCTGCCGGATTGCCGCAAAGACATGACTTGTCCCTATATGACTATTCACGGACTGACGGCATAGACCGCAGGCAGATGCGTGAACTTTGTGAGCTTACATGGATAAGCCGGGCATACAATCTCCTTCTGAGTGGCAACCCCGGCACGGGGAAGACCTTTGTAGCTGCCGGTCTTGTTCATGAAGCTGTCAAGGTCGGATATAAGGCTTATCTGGTGACGTTGGAGGAACTGCTTGACTGCATCAGGATGAAGGATGTATCCCGATATGCCATGAAAACATACAAACGCCTGATAAAGGCAGACCTGCTGGCGGTTGATGACGTGACGCTTTACCCCTTGAAAGGAGAAGACGTACTGCTACTGTTCAAGCTCGTAAGCTGTTTCTATGAAAAAGGATCGCTCATCCTGACAGCCAGTCAGGATATCACGACCTGGCTGGGTACATCCGGTGATGAAGCGGTTACAACGGCTCTGCTTGACAGGCTGCTCTGCCGTTGCGAAATCATCCGGCTGTCCGGCAGGAGTTATCGTATGGTGAACAGGGAAACTATTTTTAGTAGTTCCGATGTTGGTTCAGATACACAAAAAGAGTTAATGAATGTAAATAGGATAAACCAACGAAGTGGGAAAGTTTAAATTACCCAAAAATGGGTACTCTAAATTTGCAAGGTACAAATTGACTTTTATGAGGGTTGTAAGATCTACTATTTTAGCCTGAATTATTGCTTAATTTTCAGGAAAAATAACCTGAAGTTTTTATTAAAACATCTCGATGTTTTTTTTATTTTCGTACAAATTTGTGAGCTTCTTATACCCCGATTGAACTTGTTTGATCTCTCTAGTGAAAGAGAACTGTATTTTGTATCTCTGTCTTATGTTATGACAGTAAAATATGCTGTGTATAGGGAAGGAGGACTTTTGATATCCTTTATAAAAAACTGCCTCATATAAAGATATATGAGGCAGTAATAAGAATATTAATAATCAAAACTTATTGATTTTTCTTTAGAAGAACAAATAGCGTTGGTCTACAATTTCAGCTTTGTCACGCAATTCATAAATGCATTGTCCTGCATAACGTGCTGCCATATTAGATAATGCAGTTTCTTCTTTCTTAGCGTCAAACTTCTCAGCGCTCTTTTCTTGGTTGTATACCTGAATCATGTAAACTCCGGCATTACCCTTAATAGGTGCAGAAACCTTATTTAACTCAGTCTTAGAAGCGTAAGCACTGATGGCTGGTTCACTAGCACGAGTGACTGAGATAAATGCAGGTGCATTGAATGTTACGTGTTTTACAGTGTCGCTGATAGCATCTTTCATTCCCTTAACCTGTGCCAAAGAATTGAAACCTTTCATTTGTCCCATAATCTGTTCAGCCTTTTTGTTACGGAGAACTTCACTTCTCAGCATATCTGATACTTTATTGATGTTTACGTATCCAGCAGGGTTGATTGCTTCCAAAGCAACTACCAGCAGGTGGTCGTTTTCACCGCATTCATACAGAGGAGAAACTTCACCTGGTTTTGCATCAAATACCCATTTCAAAGCTTCACGAGTAGATTTTACACCACCTACATAGTGTTCATCGCTGCGGAAGTTAGAACGTGGAGTAAGGCTGTAACCAGCTTCTTCTGCATTCTTTTCGAGATTTTCAATAGTTGTGTTCTGAGCAACGAACTGGCTGAATTTATTGTAAGCATTGTTATATGTCTCTTTGCTGAATTCAACAGGACATTTTATAACAGCTACTTTATATTTATCCTTCATAGCCTTTTTGTTCATTACCTGCAAGATAAGATTTGCCTGACCAACTTTGACATTAGCAAGTTCATTTACAGGCTGAGAAATCAGTTTGTTGATGAATGTTGCATTTTCTGCGTCTAATGCAGCACCTTCCCAGCTTTGTGCATTTACCCAATTTGCTTCTCCTGTCTGACCATATTTTTTAGCCAACTCTGCAAAATCAGCTCCTTCTTTCAGTGCATTGTAGATGCTGTCTGCCAAACTTGCTGTCTTAGCTTCTGTATCAGCATATACCTGAATCTGACGGAACTGGATTGAATCTGGAGCTGTTGTCTTAGCAATGATTTTAAATGCATTGTAAGAGTCATCTGCCTGATTGTAATAAGGACCGTAAACTTCATTAACAGAAGTAGAGTCTAAACGGCTTGCAACATCTGAAGGCAATACTGTTTTGTTTACAGGTACGTCTGCAAATGGAATAACAGAACCTGTTGAACGGATAAATGCAGTATAGTCGTTAGTTGTAGTGATCAGCTGATTGCTGTATTCTGTTACTTCTTTCTGAACTTCCTGACGGTCTGCTTCTGAAGGCACAACGCGTACATCGATAAATTTGATATCACGTGTTTCTACAGGCTGTTTAAATGATTCTTTCTTTTCTTCATACAATTTTTTGATGTCATCATTAGAAACAGTAATTGTAGAGTCGCTGATACTAGAATAAGGAATTCCTGCCAAAAGCAAGTCTGACTGTGCTGTACGCCCGTTGAAAACATCTTCTGCTGCTACCGGGTTTGAAATCAATGATTTAGCAATCAGATTCTGGTATTTTTCAGCAAGAACAGATTGTTTCAATGTTCTTTCAACGAATTTCCAGAAATTACCCATTGTCTGGTAATATTCTACATATTGTGCAGGCATTTTGCTTGCATCCAGATTAGCGTAATCTACCAAGAATTTCTTCAACATATCTTTGTCGAAAGCGCCAGTCTGAGGATTACGGAACGGAGTCTGCATCAACAGTGGGTTTGTTCCTTCGTCGATGATTGCCTGAAGCTCTTTATCTGTTACTTTAAGACCCAGTTTTTTTGCTTCAGCAGCTATCAGTTCGTTTGTTACATATGTGTTCCAAACTTGATCCTTGATATTAGTCAGCTGATCTTCGCTTAATGAATTCAGTCCGTTAGTCAGTTTGATTACTTCACTGAATTCGTCTACCATTTTTTGATAATCTTGTGCAGAGAGTGTGTTTCCATTTACTTCTCCGGCGTCTTGTTTTCCCTGATGTGGCTGAAGTATTTTCCAAGCATCACCTGCAATAAATGCAAATAGGGCAAGACCGATTACAATGACCAAAAGAGGTCCTTTGCTTCTGATTGTTTGTAAAGTTGCCATTTAAAGTTATTATTTTTTGTTTATTGTTTTTTCTCTTTTTGTCTTTAGCGCACGAAGATACAAAAAATGTGCTTAGTAGGCTCTTTTTTACTGAAAATTTTTTATTTTAAGACGTTTTAGCTTACTTATTTGGTGACTTTTAGCTTGACTAACTCAATTTTTGTAGCTGTAACTTTTATAATTTTAAATTGAAATTCTCCTATTGTTATAGTTTCGTGTACTTTGGGAAAACTTTGGTATTCGTGTAAAATAAGTCCGCCTACTGTTTGGTATTCATCGCTTTCCGGTAATTTTAATCCAAATTCTTCATTGGCTTTTTCTATTTCTAAACGACCGGAGAAAATATATTCATTTTCCCCAATATTCTTAGCAATACTGGAGTTTGTATCATGTTCATCTTCTATGTCACCGAATATTTGTTCTACCAGGTCCTCCATGGAAACCAATCCGGATGTTCCTCCGAATTCGTCTACGACTATTGCCAATGAACGTTTCTGCTGCATAAGCTGTTTCATCAGCTTATGCGCACTCATTGTTTCTGGTATGATAGGTATGGTACGTATATGCTTGCGCCAGTCGGTAAGTGGTTTGAACATTTCAGATGAGTGTATATAGCCGATGACATTGTCTATATCTTCTTTATATACAATTACTTTACTTATGCCATGTTCTATGAACTCTGCTTTTAGTTCATCAAGTGTTGCGTTCATTTCTACTGCAATAATTTCAGTTCGTGGAACCATGCAGTCGCGTACTCGAATATTCGAAAAGTCGAGGGCGTTTTGAAAAATCTTTATTTCGGTGTCTATTGCATCCTGATCTTGTACCTTTTCGATACTGCTTTGTATGAAATAATCCAGATCTATTTTCGTGAAAGCTTTTTCCTTGGTTTCCTTATTGATTTTTGTCCCAGTAAAATAAAGGAAACAAGTAGAAAGGAAGGATGCAAAACGGCTGATAGGATACAAAATAAGATAACAGATAAATGTTGGCACTGCAAATATACGCAGGGTACTGTTAGGGCTTATTTTGAATAGTGTTTTGGGAAGAAATTCTCCTGTAACGAGGATGATGGCTGTAGAAATCAGAGTTTCTATTGTAACCAGCATGGCTTGGTTGCTGATGATATTTATCAAGATGTATTGCTCTATCAGTTGTGCCATCCAGATTCCGTAAACAACAAGTGCTATGTTGTTCCCTACTAGCATGGTAGAGATAAAATTATTCGGGTTCCGATAAAAAATGGATAAAATACGTGCTTGCATACCACTTCCTTTTTCCATTTCGAACCGTAACTTGTTAGAAGAAACAAAGGCTATCTCCATTCCTGAAAAGAATGCAGAAAAAATCATTGATATAAGTAGTTTTATAATAAGTCCCATATATAAATTGGTACATCTTTTTCTAGTTCTTGGTCGTATCGGCAGGTGTTGTATCTTCTACTGTAAAAATTCCTGTATTATTGAATATCTGATATTCTGTCATTTGCTGGTTGGATTCGAATCCATATCCTGTCAGAACCTTGTCAGGTTGTTCGATACGTATGAATTGGTCGGAATATATTCTTTCCTTCCCCTGATCCCAATACATCAGTTGGGTATCAAATTTATCACCGCGCTGACTGCGGATGTGTACATTGCTGCGAAGTTCCCATAACTTCTTTGGTTCATAGTAATAGGCAGTGTCTGCCTTTATGCTAGCATCGATATGAAAAAGGGTATCGAACTTTTCTAGATAAATACCTTTTTCGAACGCCCAAAATGGCGTATCAACTTCACTGAAAATCAGCCATTCGGCTGTAATAATTTTATAACGGATCATACCAGAGTCGGATATAAATGTTGTAACTCCGGTAGTACGCATGTCTGGTAGAGAGTCTTCTTTGCTGACAGCTTCTGCCAATTCTTTCTTTTTGCTACATGCAGGCAATAAAATAAACATAACAGTTACCCAAATGGCAACTGTTATGTTTAAAATCATTATATGTTTTTTATTGGTCACTCTATATGACATATAAAGTTATTATCTGATAGTTGTTGTTTCACCAATCCATCCACCGATAGTTACTGAATCACCTTTCTTCAGACCCAGGAAGAACAAGTCTTCATCTTTCGGAGTATATGCTGAATAGCTACCGATCAGTTTGTTAGCTTCTTCTGCAACACTTGGATCTACGCTCTTTGCGCGTTGCAATTTGTCGATTGCTGCAAAGTAAGTACATTTATTCAAAGCTGCTTCATCGCCCCAGTTTGGACTTGCTGCATACATCTGAGCAATCAAGATATAAGCTTTACCCATGTTAGCGTTAAGAGAAAGAGCTTTGTTTGCATACTGTCTTGCTTTGCCATATAATTTCTGGCTCATAATAGCAACTGCTGCCTTGTAGCAGTTTTCTGCTTTTTCCATTGGATCTTGTTCCAATTCGATAGCTTGATCGAAATAGCCTACACTCTTATCGATGTCACCTTTCTTGTAATACATGTAACCACATCCCAAAGCTGTTGCTGCTGCCGGTTCGATAGCGTGAGCTGCTTCAGATGCTTCGAAGTAAGCTTCTTCGTTTGTACATTTCAATATCTGCATTACAGCGATAACTTGTTTCAAATAATCCAGATTTGATTTATTCTGTGCAACCTTCGGACCATAGATAGACTGCATGTCTTCACAAGTAGCAGTACCACTATTGATGAAGTAAGCATCTACGTTGTCTTTTGCTGTTTTTAAAAGCTTTTTAGTCTTTTCTGATTTAGTTGCTTTATATGCAGCATCAGCGTAACCTGAAACAGCCAGATAATCCTGAATGAAATTTTCTTTGTGGTTTGTATCAGCTTTCAGCTTGCGCAAAGACAAGTCCATCATATCTTGGAACATGAAATAGTCTGCATTTTCTTTTTCCAAATCAACGGCTTCTTTTTCAATGCTATAAGCACTGTTCACGTCAAGATTCTTGCCTGAGAATACAATCATGTCGTGAGCTTTCATGCCCAAAATAGATCCTTTTGTGGTCGGAGTACGTACCAAACCATTCAGTTGGTCAAGATATTTGATACGTTGATCGTGTACGGCCATTAACTCATTCAGATAAGTTTTTTGCTGAGCAGCATCTTTAGATTCAGCAATCAAGGCACGAAGAATTTTTGCACCGTTTGTATAAGTTCCTACCTGTGCCAATGGCGCTTCTGTGAATACAGCTTTCCAAGGAGTATATGCATCCTTGAAGTTGTTTGTTTTTACATATTCAGTATAAATACTGATGTTCTGGAGGCAACGGAGGCTGTCTTCTCCATGTCCAAAACGAGAACCATCTTCCACTCCTTTTTGAGCGAAAACTGCTGTTGCGCTCAATGAAAGCGCAGCCAACATTGTAAACATCTTCATTTTCATCGTATATAAATTTAGTTATTTTGTTAGTTAACTTTCCACTTCATGAACCAATGTTCATTGAATGTCAGACCGATTTTTATGACAAAACGGTTTTCTGACAGCATATTTGGAACAGATGGAGTAACATGAACATATTGACCTGTCACATTTAAGATGGTATTCCGCTGGAATAATTGGAGAGGAAGACCAAATCCTGCACTGATTCCATATTCAGAAGGTCCGTCGCATTGGGGGAGTTTCAGATATGAGCTCTTGTAGTAACCTCCTGCGCGATAACGTATACGTTTCAGATAACTTCTTCCTATAGGATTGGGCAAGTATTCTACACCTGCTGCTATTTTACTGCGATCATTATATGCATCTGTCGAATTTTCATATTTTACTTTCGACCATTTTTCGAGAGAGTAATCAACTCCAAAGGTAAGGCTTTGAGCATGGTTATATGCCAAACCTGCACCAAAGGTATGAGGAATACCATATGAATCATTGATTACATGTTCGTTTACAGAAGAGTAACTGGAGTTGTCTGTTACTTGTATACCTCTAGTATCAGTGGAGTTGAGTGTATGTCCTAATCCATAAACCAATCCGAGCGTCAACTTGTCAGACTTGTTAATCTTCTGAGTATATTGTAAACCAAAGTCAGCAACGTAGCTGTTCACCTTTATATTATTATATACATTAGTCTGGTCACTGCTTACACTAAAACCTTTGGTTGACTGATATTGCAATGTTCCATAGATATATCCGGCATTCACACCGATAGAAAGATTATCAAGCACTTTAAAGCCTAATCCTCCAGTTATTTGTTGCAAACCTCCGTCACCATAGAAAAGATTTGTAGCTGTTACATCTTCAGCACCTTCTACTGGTTGTGTAGTTGTAAAATTATAACCTAAAGTAGAATATGGGGTGAAAGCAATTGCCATACCTAGTCTTGGGTGCAATCGGAACTGCATTGCAATATAGTCAAAACTAGAGTTTTTGGCATTATTCTTTATTCCATTTTCCTGAAAGTTTGAACTTTTAAGGCTCATGCCTACATCAAACATGAATGAGAGGGAATCTACAGCTGTGAACGATGCCGGATTTAACATATTGATATGTCCGCTATTTCGGAGCGCATAGCCAACTCCTCCCATAGCGGCATTATTGGCAAAACCTCGGTCAGACAGTTCTCCCAATCCATATCGTGTATAGGGAGAATTAATGCTAGACTGAGCTAAAGCCGATAAAGAGCCGGCAAGCATCAGAGTGCCGATTAGTGCTTTCTTATTTAACATTGTAATTTAAAATTCTGTTTAAACCTTTCAATACTAAAAATCTATCTGCAAAGATGATACTTTTTAAGTTTGTATCAAAAGAAAATTTATCTCCGCCAGTTAAAAAAACCAAAAGGTCAGGATATTTCTTTTGCGTTAGCGTTATGTAACCGCTTATTTCGAACTCCATTCCTTTAATTACACCGGCTCGTATAGCAGTTTCGGTGCTGTATCCGAATTCGGGTAAATCTCCTCCTTTCTCTATTAAAGGAAGTTTGTCGCAGCACGCGCTCAAGGCCTTGAAGCGAGTATATATACCCGGTGAAATGTTTCCTCCCCAATAACGTCCTTTTGCGTCGATGAATTCATACGTCAGGGCTGTTCCTGCATCAATAACTAGCAGATCTCTGTTTGGGCAAAGGTAATTGGCGCCAACTACGGCAGCCAGTCGGTCCATGCCTAGAGTTTCCGGTGTTTTGTATAAATTTTCTATCGGAACCGGAGTGCGATAGGTTAATTCAAGAAAGGGTACTGATTGTTTTGCCAGTTGCTTGCGTATTGTGTTACTTAAAGTAATAACGGAGGCTATAATCCCTTTTTCAATGGGATATTTATTGCACAGCATTGTCAAACAGTCTAAAGAGTGGTTTGATCTTCTCAGGACCTCTACCACTTCTTCCTTGTCGAATACAGCAAGCTTGGCTACTGTATTACCTATATCGATTACTAAATTCACTTCTTTATTCTGTTATTATGCTGCAAAGTAAAGTAAAAAATGAATAGGTATAGTAATAAAACGATGATTTTATTCAGAAGTTATCAATAATTAGCCGTATTTTTGTGCCCGAAACAGAATAAATGTTGTAAAAAATTGGGTTTTATTTTACTGAAATTTATGTCAAGGCTTAAATATTTCATCTTTTGTTTGTTTATGGGAGTGGCTTTTTCTGTGCAGAGTCAAAGTACGGATAGTATTCGTTTTAGCTTGCTGACTTGTGCTCCTGGAACCGAAATATATTCTTTATTTGGACATACGGCTATACGCTATGAAAATTATACGCGGCGTATAGATGTTGCATTCAATTATGGAATGTTTAGCTTTAATACACCAAATTTTATTTTCCGTTTTGTTGCCGGCGAAACAGATTACCAGTTGGGCATTACTCCTTATTCTTATTTTGAAGCAGAATATGCAATGCGTGGGTCTTCTGTCTACCAGCAAGTGCTAAACTTGACTCAATCGGAAAAGGAACGTTTGCTAACGATTCTGGAAAATAATTATTTACCTGAGAATCGTATATACCGTTATAACTATTTCTATGATAATTGTACTACTCGTGCACGTGACAAGATAGAGGAATGTATAGAAGGAAAGGTCGTTTATCCTGATTCTCTGTCGGGCAAGAGTTATCGTAGTATTGTACATGAATTTACTGCCGGTTCTCCGTGGGATGAATTTGGTATTGACTTATGTTTAGGGGCAGAAGCTGATAAGGAGATAAATAAACGTCAGCAGATGTTCTCTCCTTTTTATATGAAATATTATGCTTCGAATGCTTATATAGTAGATGCTGGAGGTACTCGTCGTCCTTTGATTCTTGATGAAACTAAAATTGTGGATGTTGAACCAGAGGAAGTTCAACCGGGTTTTATTTTATCACCGTTGATGTGTGGAGCTTTGTTTTTAGCATTATGTGTGGTGATGGCATGGGGGCAATGGAAAACTCAACGAATCTGGTGGGGATGGGATATTGTGCTTTATGGACTTCAAGGATTGGCTGGATGTATCATTGCATTCTTGTTTTTCTTTTCAGTTCACCCAACTGTAGGTTCTAACTGGCTGCTTATTTTATTCAATCCGATTCCCTTGTTGTATCTTCCTTTTATGGTTTATAAGGCTGTAAAACGCAAGAAAGACTATTATCATGTCGGGAATATGGTGTATTTAACACTTTTTATAACCATTCTTCCATTTTGTGGGCAAGAATTTAATTTAACAGTATTACCTTTGGCACTCGGTTTGCTAGTGACTTCTGCAAGCCATGTATTAGTTTGGAATAAAAAGTAATGAAAGAACGTATATTAACATCGCTGATAGCGGCATTTGTGATAACAAGTCTTCAGGCACAAACGACTCCTGCTGTGCCGAGGTTGGTTGTTGGCTTAACCATAGATCAACTTCGTTCTGACTATATTGAAGCTTTCTCGGCTTTATATGGTGAAAGGGGTTTTAAGCGTTTGATGAGAGAGGGGAGAGTTTATTGCAATGCAGAATATGATTTTATAAATATAGATCGTTCTTCGGCTGTAGCTTCTATATATACAGGTACTACTCCTTATTATAATGGAGTTGTCGGTAACCGTTGGATGGACCGTGCTTCTTTACGTATTATAAAAAGTGTGGATGATCCTGCTTATATGGGAGTATATACTTCTGAAAGCACTTCACCTCAGCATTTGTTGGTTTCAACTTTATCAGATGAGCTGATGGTAGCTACTTGTGGAAATGCAGAGGTATACTCTATTGCTCCTACCCGAGAAATGGCTGTGTTGGCAGCCGGGCATGCTGCTAAAGGGGCTTTTTGGTTGAATGATGAAACAGGAAAGTGGAGTGGCTCTACTTATTACGGCTCGTTTCCGGAGTGGGTGACTACATATAATGACCGCGACGGTTTGGATTTTCGCATCGGGAATCTTGTATGGGGACCTTATCTGCCTGTTACGTCTTATAAATATGTCACTTCTGATGCAAAGCAGCTTACTTTCAAGCATGATTTTTCTGATGAGCGAACTGAAAAATATAAAAAGTTCAAAACCAGTCCTTATGCAAATGACGAGGTAAACAAACTGGTTGATGCTTGTCTGACATATACTAATGTCGGGAAAGATAATGTTCCTGACTTGCTTACATTGTCATATTACGCAGGAAATTATGCTCATATGTCCAACGCAGAGTATGCTATGGAAATTCAGGACATGTATGTTCGTTTGGATAACAGCATAGGTGACTTGTTGGATTTAATAGACCGTAAAGTAGGGCTGAACAATACGTTGTTTTTTATAACATCTACTGGTTATACTGACGTTGACCCTAAAGACCCTGAACAATATAAGATACCTGGCGGAGAGTTTCATATCAAGCGCTGTGGGGCTTTGTTGAATATGTATCTCATGGCTATTTATGGGTCGGGGCAGTATGTCGAGACTTACTATGATCGTCAGATTTATTTGAATCATAAACTTATTGAAGATAAAAAGCTGAATCTTACAGAGATATTAAACCGCTCTTCCGACTTTATTGTACAGATGAGTGGAGTTCGTTCTGCTTATTCTTCACAACGTTTGTTGCTTGGTGCATGGACCCCTCGTATTGATAAGATCAGAAATACTTTCAATCCGCATCTTTCTGGTGATATTTATATAGAAGTAATGCCAGGATGGTCTGTTGTGGATGAGTATTCTCAAGTTACGAAGGTGGTGCGCGACAACTACTCGTCTGCTCCTTTGATTTTTATCGGTAATAACATAAAGCCGGAAATCCTTTACACTCCGGTGAAAATGGCGACTATTGCTCCTACAATAGCTCATTTTATGCGCATTCGGGCTCCCAATGCTGCAACAGCTGCCCCTCTGACGGGCATCCGTAAATAAATTATATACTCAGACAACAAAGAAAATCAGTAAATTAGTTATCTTTGTGCGTCGGAATACCGAATAAATAAATCAATTAGAAATAATAAAAATAACAATATACAATGGGATTTAATGAATTTATAAGCAAACTTTTTGGTAATAAGGCTACTCGCGATATGAAAGAAATTCAGCCGTGGGTGAATAAAGTAAAAGAAGTCTATCCGGAGATTGCTAAGTTGAGTCACGATGAACTACGTGCGAAAACAGAGGAGCTGAAAAAGTATATCAAAGAATCAGCTGTTGAAGAAAACAAGAAGATAGAAGAGCTGAAAGCTACTATCGAAACTACAGATATTGAAAAGCGTGAGCCTATCTTCTCACAGATAGACAAGCTGGAAAAAGAAGTTCTTGAAAAATATGAAAAAGCTTTGAATGATGTGCTTCCTACTGCTTTTGCAATAGTGAAAGATACAGCACGTCGTTTGAGTGAGAACGAAGAAATAGAAGTAACTGCTACTGAAATGGACCGTAATCTGGCTGCTCAGGGCAAAGACTTCGTTCGTATAGAAGGTGATAAGGCTATTTGGAAGAATCATTGGGTTGCAGGTGGTAATGAAATGACCTGGAACATGGTTCATTACGATGTACAGCTGTTTGGTGGTGTAGTTTTGCACCAGGGAAAAATTGCTGAAATGGCAACCGGTGAAGGTAAGACATTGGTAGCTACTCTTCCGGTATTCTTAAATGCATTGACAGGAAATGGTGTACATGTAGTCACAGTGAACGATTATTTGGCTAAGCGTGACTCTGAATGGATGGGACCGCTTTATATGTTCCATGGTTTAAGCGTAGACTGCATTGATAAGCACCAGCCTAATTCTGAGGCTCGTCGTCGTGCTTACATGGCAGATATTACATTTGGTACAAATAATGAATTTGGTTTCGACTACTTGCGTGATAATATGGCTGTCAGCCCTAGAGATCTTGTACAGCGTAAGCACAATTATGCAATTGTCGATGAGGTGGACTCTGTATTGATTGATGATGCACGTACTCCGTTGATTATCTCAGGTCCTGTTCCTAAGGGCGATGAACAGTTGTTCGAAGTACTTCGTCCGCTGGTAGAACGTCTGGTAGAGGCACAGCGTAAATTGGCTACTCAATATCTTGCTGATGCAAAACGTCTGATTGCTTCTGATAAGAAAGAAGATGTAGAGGCCGGTTTCCTTGCTCTGTTCCGTAGCCATAAAGCATTGCCTAAGAATAAGCCACTTATTAAATATCTGAGTGAGCCGGGTATCAAGGCTGGTATGTTGAAGACAGAGGAAATCTACATGGAACAGAACAACAAGCGTATGCCGGAAGCGGTAGAGCCGTTGTACTTCGTAATCGACGAAAAACTGAAGAGTGTAGATTTGACAGATAAGGGTGTTGATTTGATTACTGGTAATTCGCAAGATCCTACTCTTTTCGTTTTGCCTGATATTGCAGGACAACTTTCTGCTTTGGAAAATGAAACAGGACTGAGCGATGAAGAAAAGCTTGCAAAGAAAGACGAACTGCTTACTAACTTTGCTATTAAGTCAGAACGTGTTCACACCATCAACCAGCTGTTGAAAGCATATACCATGTTCGAAAAGGATACTGACTACGTTGTAATGGACGGACAGGTTAAGATCGTTGACGAACAGACAGGACGTATTATGGATGGTCGTCGTTGGAGTGACGGTCTGCATCAGGCTGTAGAAGCGAAAGAAGGTGTTAAGATTGAGGCTGCTACTCAGACATTCGCTACTATCACCTTGCAGAACTACTTCCGTATGTATCACAAACTTTCTGGTATGACCGGTACTGCTGAAACAGAAGCAGGAGAGTTCTGGGATATCTATAAACTGGATGTTGTGGTAATTCCGACTAACCGTCCGATTGCACGTATTGACATGAACGACCGTGTATATAAGACTAAGCGTGAAAAATATAAAGCGGTCATCGAAGAAATCGAAAAGATGGTTCAGGCAGGACGTCCAGTACTGGTAGGTACTACTTCAGTCGAAATTTCTGAAATGTTGAGTAAGATGCTTACTTTGCGTAAGATTCAACATAATGTCCTGAATGCGAAGTTGCATCAGAAAGAAGCTGACATTGTAGCGAAGGCTGGTCAGAGCTCGACTGTAACTATTGCAACTAACATGGCAGGTCGTGGTACCGATATTAAGTTAAGTCCGGAAGTTAAAGCTGCCGGAGGTTTGGCTATCATTGGTACAGAACGTCATGAATCACGTCGTGTAGACCGTCAGCTGCGTGGTCGTGCAGGACGTCAGGGTGACCCGGGTTCTTCTGTATTCTTTGTATCATTGGAAGATGATTTGATGCGTTTGTTTGCTTCCGATCGTCTTGCTAACTGGATGGATAAGATGGGATTCAAGGAAGGGGAAATGATCGAACACAGCATGATTTCCAAATCCATCGAACGTGCCCAGAAGAAAGTGGAAGAAAATAACTTCGGTATCCGTAAACGTCTGCTTGAATACGATGATGTGATGAATAAGCAACGTACTGTAGTTTACACGAAGCGTCGTCATGCTTTGATGGGTGAACGTATCGGTATGGATATTGTCGACATGATCTGGGATCGTTGTGTCAATGCTGTTGAACAACCTGATTACGAAGATGTGAAGATGGAAATTCTTCAGACACTGGCTATGGAAACTCCGTTCAGTGAAGAAGACTTCCGTAACAAGAAGAAAGAGGATTTGGCAGAACAGACTTTCCAGGAAGCTATGACATTGTTTAAGCGTAAAACGGAACGTATGGCTGCTATAGCTAATCCGGTAATTAAGCAAGTGTACGAAGCACAGGGACATATGTATGAAAACATTATGATTCCTATCACCGATGGCAAGCGTATGTATAATATTTCTGTAAACTTGAAAGAAGCATACGAAACAGAATCTAGGGCTATCGTGAAGGCTTTTGAAAAAGCTATTTTGCTTCACACTATTGATGATGCATGGAAAGAAAATCTGCGTGAGCTGGATGAATTGAAACATTCTGTACAGAACGCAAGCTATGAACAGAAAGATCCGCTGTTGATCTTCAAGCTTGAATCTGTTACGTTGTTCGATAATATGGTTGGCAAGATTAACAATAACACGATTTCTATCTTGATGCGCGGACAGATACCTGTTCAGGAACCACAGCAAGTGCGTGAAGCTGCTCCGGAACCAGAACGTCCTCGTCAGCAGTATCGTGAAGAAAAGCAGGACTTGAACGATCCGGATCAGCAGGCAGCAGCTGGACGTGATACACGCGAAGCAAAACAGGAGCCATATCGTGCTGAAAAAACAGTAGGTCGTAATGATCCTTGTCCTTGCGGTAGTGGCTTGAAGTACAAAAACTGCCACGGACATGATAAAGTGTAAGTTTTGACTGAGAAATAAATAAAGTTTGAGAATGTCATTCTTCGAGTGTGAACTCGTGGGATGACATTCTTTTTTTATTTTCTTTTAAAAGAAAAGGGTATTCTTTCTTTCCCTTTACACTCTCTGCAATATTTTTCTTTGGTGCTGATAAATGCTTATTTATTTGTACAAAAATGATGAAAGTTTGTACAGAAAAAAATAAAATATCACGATGTTTTCTTGAAAAGATGATGAAGTTTTTTTCGTTTATCGGTATTGAATGTCATCTGTTAATGAGTGATGTTACAAATCTTAATATGTGTATCTAAATTTTTTCGTTTAAATTCTTTTTTATAGCTTTGTTTCGTTAGAGTTTTATTTAAATAGACTATGATGAAAATATATACTTTGTGTGCTGTTGCACTGATGTGCTGCCTTGCATCTTGTAGTTCGATACAAACTTTGACGTTCGATCAGTTGTGTCCGGCTACAGTGAATTTTCCCGAACGAGTTAGAAATGTTGCGGTCGTTAATAATATGCCTGCTACTCCAGAAGCCAAAAGGACTTTGCTGACATTGGGAGAAATGAATGGAAATGGTAAGAAATCGGCAGAAATGCTGGCTTCTTCATTGGCCGATTCCAAATATTTTAATCAGGTGATGATTTGTGATTCGGCTTTAAATGATACTCATTTTGCGGGTAGACGGATTCTTACTCAGAAAGAAGTGCAGCAACTCGCTGGTGAACTTGATGCTGACCTTATTTTTTCATTGGATCAGGTCGGTATCCAGACTGAGCGTGATGAACTTGTTTATCCGGGGATTGCTGCATCATGGCCGGTTATTAAAGCAAAAGTTACTCCTGTTTTACGCATTTATCTACCGGAGCGTGAAAGACCGATACAGGTGATTGCTAAAACAGACAGTTTGCAGTGGGATGCAGGCTTGGCTCCTTCAGACAGGCAGATGCAGGAGGAAGCAGCTTCATATGCTGCATATATGCTTACCCAGATGCTGGTGCCTTACTGGAAACAAACAGAACGTATATATTATGACGGTGGTTGTGTAGAAATGCGTGATGCAGCTGTTTGTGTAAGAGAAAACGACTGGCAGGGTGCATACGATTTATGGAAATCACTGTTCGATCATAGCAAATCGAATAAGCTGAAAATAAAGTCAGCTTTTAATCTGGCTTTGGCTTCTGAAATGCAAGGTGACTTACCTCAAGCTGAAAAATGGATGAAAGAGGTTGAAAAACGAGTAACTGCCGGGTCAGACGAAGAAGCAGTGTGGAAGTTTTATGCCGCACAGTTGGCAGAAAGGTCGAAAGATTTTCCTTATTTAAATGCCCAAATGGGCCGTTTTGGAAACAAATTCTAGCATTATCTGTTGCGCGAAAGATTTTTTTTGTACATTTGAGGTAATAAAATTCGATAAACATGATGAACATTAGTGAACAGTCGCACGCTTCTATAGCTTCTGCTTTGGAAGAAGCTCTCAGCAGATATGCTGTGAAAAATGATAGTTCGGTAGTAACAGATATTCATTTGCAGCCAAAACAAGATAGCGGAGAACTAGTTGTCTTCAACGATGATGATGAAGAGCTGGCACGTGCCGTTATTGCTGAATGGGTGGATTATGATGGAGAAGACTTTTATACAGAAGTCGAGCCATTGCTCCGTGCGGAAGTTACAGCATTGAAAAATGAAAAAGGTCTGGACAAGCTTTGCCTGATGAAGCCTTATTCGTTTGTACTAGTAGATGAAGAAAAGGAAACTGTTTCGGAACTTTTGCTTATAGACGATGAGGACACTTTATTGCTAAGCGACGAGTTGCTGAAAGGACTTGATGAAGAACTGGATGCCTTCTTGAAAGATTTGCTGGAAAAATAATCAGTAAATCTATCTGCTTCTAGAAAAAATATCGGTGACTTATCAAATTTAATACTATGGGGGAGCGCATTACCTTTCGTAAAAATGAGCGTCTGCATACGATTAATCCCCGTTGGAGAGGAAATCCAATTGTTAAGGGGAAGTTTTTCAATCGTCAGCATCGCTGGCGTCCGGGAATGGGTAGTGTGCTTAAATGGCGTTTTTCCCCCAATCCGCAGCGTAAGGAAAAAAGAACGATAAAATGGAATCCGAAGGTTCATTTTCTTCGTTCTTTGGATGCTGTAGTGGGTAATACATTGATATGGCTTGGTCATAACTCTTTTTTCCTGCAGGTAGGAGGAAAGCGTTTTATGATAGATCCTGTATATGGAAGTATTCCTTTCGTAAAGCGTAGAAGCCAGTTTCCTGCCAATCCTTCCATATTTACTAATATTGATTATCTGCTTATCAGCCACGATCATTTCGATCATTTGGACAAACCGAGTGTGGCTCGTCTTTTTGCCGATAATCCGCAGATGAAACTGTTTTGTGGTATTGGTACGGGTGCTTTGATAAAGAGCTGGTTCCCGACAATGGAAGTGATTGAGGCTGCGTGGTATCAACAGCATCGTGATGGCGACTTGCGATTGACGTTTCTGCCGGCACAGCATTGGAGCAAGCGTGGAGTAAACGATGGGGGAGAACGCTTGTGGGGGGCTTTTATGATAGAAGCCGATGGTATTACAATCTACAACAGTGGTGATACAGGATATGCCCGTCATTTCAGCGAACTTCCGGAACTGTTTCCACATATCGATTATTGCATGATAGGGAATAGGTGCGTATAAGCCGCGTTGGTTTATGAAGCCTAATCATATATCACCCTATGATGCACTTACAGCTTCGACAGATATGAATGCCCGTATCACCGTACCTATGCATTACGGTACGTTCGATCTTTCAGACGAGCCTTTGTTCGATCCTCCTCATGTCTTTGCAGCAGAAGCTCGTAAGCGAGATATGCCCGTTCTACTTCCTGAACTGGGAGAAATTGTCAAGCTCAGTCACCAGCGCTAATGCTGAGAAATTTTTATTTTCCCGTTTCTTTAGGTGCTATTATCAGATTATCTTTGGGTACGACGATGGTCCGTTGGGCTGTCGAGTCATTGTTTATGCTGGTTACTTCGCCTTTTGTGGTAAAGTATACATAATTTCCCATGTCATAAAAACGGTAAACTTTTACTCCATCGTGTTCGAACAGGTAACTTATAGTATATGTATCGTTATTCTGAGGTGCTTTGTTCTGAATAGGTATTCCTACGCCACAGGAGGAGAATATCATGGAGCACAGAGAAATAAGGCCTGTATAAAATAAACTTGCTTTCATGCTTAAAAGTTTGGGGTTATTCGTTTTCACAAATATATCCAAAATTCTGATTATACAGGAGTTTATGGCTGGAATTTATTTTTATAGCAGTATGCTGAAAGGAGTTTATCTGAGGAAATGAATGGGGAATAAAAAAACTTGAAGCAGGTTTGATGTATTCCTGCTTCAAGTTTATTATAGAGGGTATTTAATTTACTTTTTCAGTGCAGCAATGCTTTCTTTCAATGCGGCAATCTTAGTTTCAGCATCAGCTTGTTTTTTACGTTCCATTTCAATAACGTTTGCCGGTGCCTTGCTTACAAATTTTTCATTGTTCAGTTTCTTCAATACGCTCTGTAAGAATCCTTCCTGATACTTCAGGTCTGCTTCCAGCTTCTTCAGTTCTTCTTCTACGTCGATAAGATTACCCAGCGGTATGAAGTATTCTGTTGTGCCTACCATGAATGAAGCAGCACCTTCTGGCTTACTTTCTACTACAGTTACAGCAGAGAGGTTTGCCATCTTCTTCACAACCTCTGCATATGCCATCAGCTGAGTGTTTTCTCCAAGTACGAGCATTTCGAGTACTTCTTTCTGTGCAATGTTTTTCTGCAAGCGGATGTTGCGGATACCTGAAATGATTTCTTTCAGCTGATCGAATGCATTGCAAAGTTCGTTGGCTGCCTGTAAGTCACGACCGCAGAAAGTTTCCAGCTGAGCAACCATGATACTTTCTCCCGGTTTGCGATCGTAGATATGCTGCCACAATTCTTCTGTGATGAATGGCATAAACGGATGAAGCTGACGCAACAGAACATCGAAGAAATGTAATGTAGATTCGTATGTCTTTTTGTCGATAGGCTGACCGTATGCAGGTTTTACCATTTCCAGATACCAGCTTGAGAATTCATCCCAGAACAGTTTGTAAACCAGCATCAGCGCTTCGCTCAAACGATATTTGCTAAACAAGTCGTCCATTTCGGCAGAAACCTTAACCAGCAGGTTATCGAACCATTCGGTTGCCAGCTTAGCATATTCCGGCTGTTCGATGTCGGCGACTTGCCAGCCTTTTACCAGACGGAAAGCATTCCATATCTTGTTGTTGAAGTTACGTCCTTGTTCACACAGTGCATCGTCGAACAAGATATCGTTTCCGGCAGGTGCAGAAAGCATCATTCCCATACGTACACCGTCAGCACCATATTGCTCTATCAAATCCAGCGGATCGGGTGAGTTACCCAATGATTTTGACATCTTGCGTCCAATCTTATCGCGTACGATACCGGTGAAATATACATTCTTAAACGGCATATCGCCCATGTATTCATAGCCGGCCATAATCATACGTGCTACCCAGAAGAAAATGATATCCGGACCAGTTACCAGGTCGGAAGTAGGATAGTAGTATTTGATTTCTTCATTACCCGGATTGTTGATACCGTCGAAGAGTGAGATAGGCCACAACCATGAAGAGAACCAAGTATCCAGACAGTCGTCATCCTGACGCAAGTCTTCTACTTTCAGATTTTGGTTGCCGGTTTTTTCTTTAGCCAGTTCCAAAGCCTTTTCAGGAGTTTCGGCTACTACAAAGCCACCTTCTGGCAAGTAATAAGCCGGAATACGGTGACCCCACCACAACTGACGGCTGATACACCAGTCTTTGATGTTTTCCAACCAGTTGCGATATGTATTTTTATATTTAGCAGGGTAGAACTTCAGTTCGTCGTTCATTACAGGAGGCAAAGCCATGTCTGCAAAGTGCTGCATGCGCAGGAACCACTGCATAGAAAGTTTCGGCTCGATAGCTACGTTGGTGCGTTCAGAGAAACCTACCTTATTGGTGTAAGCTTCTACCTTTTCCAGCAAGTCGGCAGCAGCCAGGTCTTTTTCAATCTGTTCACGAACATCAAAGCGATCCATGCCTACGTACATACCAGCAGCTTCGCTGATAGTTCCGTTGTCGTTGAAAATATCGATAGAAGGCAGGTTGTATTTTTCTCCCAGCATATAGTCGTTTACATCGTGTGCCGGAGTTACTTTCAGACAACCGGTACCAAACTCAATGTCTACATAGTCATCTTCGATAACCGGAATGACACGTCCAACCAGCGGAACGATTACTTTCTTACCTTTCAGCCACTGGTTTTTCGGGTCGTTTGGATTGATACACATTGCAGTATCACCCATAATTGTTTCAGGACGTGTAGTAGCTACTACTGCATATCTGCCTTCCGGATCGCCTTCTACTTTGTAGCGCAGATAGAAAAGTTTACTGTGTTCTTCTTTGTAAATAACTTCTTCATCGCTGAGGGCAGTCAAAGCTTTCGGGTCCCAGTTTACCATACGTACACCGCGGTAAATCAACCCTTTATTGTATAAGTCAACGAAAACTTTAATAACACTTTCGCTACGTTTTTCATCCATTGTGAAAGCAGTGCGGTCCCAATCGCATGAAGCACCCAGTTTACGGAGCTGCTTCAAGATAATGCCTCCGTGTTCTTCGGTCCATGCCCATGCGTGTTTCAAGAACTCTTCGCGGGTAAGGTCGGTTTTCTTTATACCCTGTTGAGCCAGTTTGTTTACTACTTTAGCTTCTGTTGCAATAGAAGCGTGGTCTGTTCCCGGAACCCAGCAGGCATTTTTGCCAGTCATACGGGCGCGGCGTACCAGAATATCCTGAATGGTATTGTTAAGCATGTGTCCCATGTGGAGCACTCCGGTTACGTTTGGCGGCGGAATCACGACGGTATACGGTTGGCGTCCGTCGGGTTTAGAACTGAAAAGTTTATTGTCCAGCCAATACTGGTACCATTTCCCTTCCACATCAGCGGGATTGTACTTACTTGCTAATTCCATTTTTCTATATCGTTTTTAAATGTTTGTTTTTATACGTTTTAGGTTGCAAAATTAATAAAAGTAGTTGGATTTCTGATATTATGCCCCGAAAAACGTCTTTCTATGGCTGTATAAAATTTTACCCCTTCATACCAGTCAGCGTATGAAGGGGTAAAAACGGCTGCATACCTGGGTTGGTATGCAGTTTTTTATAAAGAATATAAACTTTTTTCTTAGTTACCTTCCGTTTTCTTAAATCAATTCGTCGGAAGTGTATCCCTGAGGCAATGTGCGGCAGTTATAGCCTGAAGCCATAATTTCACCGTAAGCTCCGGCAGAACGGAGTGCGATAAGATCGCCTCGTTTCACACGGTTCAGGTCGATAGCTTTGCCGAAAACATCAGATGATTCACAGATAGGACCTACTACATCATAAGTTTCGTTCGGTTCTTCGGAAGTAATGTTCTCTATCTTATGGTAAGCCTGGTAGAGAGCCGGACGGATAAGGTCGGTCATACCTCCATCGACAATAGCAAACTGTTTGTTTGTTCCCTGTTTTACGTAGATAACTTTAGTGATAAGACTTCCGCACTGACCTACTACAGAACGTCCTAATTCGAAGTGTAATGTCTGTTGCGGACGCAGCTTCAGATGTTTATGATAAGTAGCAAAATAATCAGCAAAGTCGGGGATAGGCTGGCGGTTCGGATGAGCATAGTCTATACCAAGTCCACCACCGACATTGATATGTTCTACGATGATCTGGCGTGCGTAAAGTTTTTCCTGCAAATCGTTTATGCGATTACACAGAGCTACAAAGTCTCCCATATCCAGAATTTGTGAACCGATATGGAAGTGCAAGCCTACAAACTTCACATTGTTCATTTCGAGTGCACGGTCTATCACCTTATCCATGTCTTGCATGCTGATACCAAACTTGTTCTCTGCAAGTCCGGTGGTGATATTGGCATGGGTATGTGCACCGACATCCGGATTGATGCGGAAAGCTACTCGGGCTATTTTTCCTTTTGCTGCTGCCAGTTCGTTGATTACTTCCAGTTCTGGAACAGACTCTACATTAAAGCAGAAAATGTCGTGATCTAGTCCCAGGTTTATTTCACGGTCGGTTTTTCCGACTCCTGCATACACAATTTTGCTTGCTGGGAATCCTGCTTTGATTGCTGCTGCAATTTCACCTCCACTTACACAGTCTGCTCCCAGTCCATGCTCACGGATAATGCTCAACACCTTTGGATTAGCATTAGCTTTAATTGCATAGTGCACACAAAACTTATTGTATTTGGCAGCCTCTGTACGGATTACGTTTAACGTATCTCTCAGCAGGTTTGCATCATAATAATAAAACGGGGTTTCCAGTTCGCGGAATTTATTGATGGGAAATGTTCCTTTCATATACTGTAAAGAATTAAGTTGTAAAAAAAAACGGACGATGCGATTCAAGTATAACCGTATCATCCGTTTTCTTTTGATGATTATTTATTATTAAATAAAACGTCGCTTAATGATTGCAGTGCTGTCTTCTTATCCGATTCTCGAATCAGGAACGAAATGTTGTAATTGCTTCCTCCAAACGAAATCATACGTACAGGAATGTTACGCATTGCCTGGATAGCTTTTGCTTCAAATCCGATATTTTCCCATTCCAGATCTCCCACAACGCAAACGATACACATGTCATGGTCTACGGTTACAGTACCATATTTCTTCAGGTCGTTTACGATTTCATTCAGATGTTTGGTATTGTCAATAGACATCGATACACCTACTTCAGAGGTACAAACCATATCGATGGGTGTCTGGTAGCTTTCGAAAATCTCGAATACTTTACGCAAGAAACCGTGAGCCAGTAACATACGGCTTGACTTGATCTTGATAGCAGTGATATTGTCTTTTGCTGCAACAGCTTTAATCTTACCTTTTTCAGTTTCGTTTGAGATAAGTGTACCCGGTGCACTTGGTTCTATTGTGTTGAGCAGACGTACCGGAATATTAGCATATTTGGCAGGTTGCACACAAGTCGGGTGCAGAATCTTAGCTCCGAAGTATGCCAGTTCTGCAGCTTCTTCGAAGTGAAGCTGACGTACCGGAGAAGTTTTGTCTACCACGCGCGGATCATTATCGTGCATTCCGTCAATATCAGTCCATATCTGGATTTCTGAAGCGTTTACAGCTGCACCGATAAGAGAAGCAGTATAATCACTACCTCCACGTTGCAAGTTGTCTATTTCTCCGTAAGCATTGCGGCAGATAAATCCTTGTGTAATATATATTTCCTGTCCAGGATTTGCTTCAAGCTGTAAAGCCAATTTCTCGCGGATGTAGTTTAAGTCGGGTTCGCTGTTTTTGTCTGTGCGCATAAATTCCAAAGCCGGAATCAAAACCGCTTTCACGCCTTGTTCGCAGAGATAATTAGTTACCATGTTGGTAGAAATGATTTCTCCCTGTGCAAGAATAACTTTTTCTTCGAACAGTGTAAATATATCCTTTGTGAAAGATCGGATGTAGTCGAATACCGATTTTACGAGCTCCAGAGTCTTCTGTTTATACTCTTCGGTAGAGAAAAGTTCATCAATATGCTGTTTATATTTTGCTTCCAGCTTATTGATTACTTCGTTTGCTCCTTCGGGATTTTTCTTGTATAGATAATCCGAAATTTCAACCAGTGTGTTGGTTGTACCCGACATTGCAGACAATACTACTATTTTCTGCTCGCCATCAGTAATTAATTTGGCAACATCTTTCATTCTCAGTGCAGAGCCTACTGATGTTCCTCCAAACTTTAAGACTTTCATTTCTAGTTTCGAATTTTAAATGTTCTATAAAATACTCTTTCTTTTGGGCGCAAAGATACGAATATTTTATGGTTCTTTTTAATAATGATAATAAAATCTCTAACAATTTGTCTTTTTTAGTATTCACTTGCTTCGCGCAACTGATGTTGTCCGCAGCAGTATACTTTTCCTGGAAACTCGCTTAAAAGGTTCAGGTTGTGGGTTGTCATGATGATAGCCGTACCCTGTGTACATATTTCCTGAAGCAATTTGACGATGTTTCTGCCTGTCTCTATATCCAGGTTTCCGGTAGGTTCATCAGCCAGGATTATTTCAGGCTTGTTCAATATAGCACGTGCTATGACGATACGCTGCTGTTCGCCGCCTGAGAGTTCATTCGGCATCTTGTAGCCTTTGTTTTCCATGCCTACCAGACGTAATACTTCTTCAATGCGACTTTCTCTTTCTGAAAATTGCTTCCAGCCTGTAGCACGCAGTACGAAATCCAGATTATCGTATACAGTACGGTCGGTCAGAAGCTGGAAATCCTGAAATACGATGCCCAGTTTCCGTCGTAGGCTGGCAATATTTTTTTGCTTGATGGTACGCATATCGTAACCCAATACAGTTGCTTCTCCTTCGCATATATCCAGTTCACCGTATATGGTTTTCAGGAAAGTCGACTTACCGGTTCCCACTTTTCCTATCAGGTAGACGAACTCACCTTTTTTCAGTTCAAAGTTTACATTGTTCAGTATACCTAGCTCCTGCTGGTTGATATCTACATTTTTATAACTTATGAGTGGTTGGTCTTCCATAAAATCAATGTTTCTTCCAGTTTTCGCTGTGGCGTTCTTTTAATTCGCGTGCTAAATCTTCAATGCGGTAGCCTTTCGATGTCAGCAGTACGATAAGGTGATAAAGCAAGTCGGCTCCTTCATAAATCAGGCGTTCGTCTGTTCCGTTGCATGCTTCGATGATTGTTTCTACTGCTTCTTCGCCTACTTTCTGAGCCATTTTGTTGACTCCCGATTTGAAAAGACTTGTCGTATAAGATTTCTCAGGCATTTCTTCATGACGTTTGTTGATGAAGTCTTGCAACTCTTTCAGGAACATAATATCCTGTTCGTTCTTTTCACCCCAGCAAGTATCTGCTCCTGTATGACAAACTGGTCCTGCAGGATTTACCTTTATCAGCAGCGTGTCATTGTCACAGTCGGCCGCAATGGAAACTACATGCAGGAAATTGCCGCTTTCTTCACCTTTTGTCCATAATCTGTTTTTGGTGCGGCTAAAGAATGTGACTTTTCCAGTTTCCACTGTTTTATTGTATGCTTCTTCATTCATGAATCCCAGCATCAGTACCTTTTGGGTATAATTATCTTGAATGATGGCAGGAACAAGTCCGTTCATCTTCCCAAAATCTAAATCCATATTTTATATATTTTAAAATTAAACTCTAACGTTGATTCCTTCTTTGCAAAGGTATGCTTTTAATTCGGGAATAGGAATCTCACCGAAATGAAAAACGCTGGCGGCTAGTGCTGCATCCGCTTTTCCGATAGTAAAAGCATCTCTAAAGTGCTCCTTGCTTCCTGCTCCTCCCGAAGCGATGACGGGAATGGTCAGTATTTGGCTCAGTTGGGACAGGGCATCATTGGCGTAACCGTTTTTTACTCCATCATGGTCCATACTTGTGAACAATATTTCTCCTGCTCCGCGTTCATTGGCTTCCCGAGCCCATTCAAAAAGATTCCGGTCCGTTTCTTTCCTGCCGCCGTTCAGGTAACATTTCCACCCGTCTGCTGTTTGCTTGGCGTCGATTGCTACTACGCATACTTGAGAGCCAAAGTGAGAGGCTATGTCATCTATCAACTGTGGATTACGGATAGCCGAAGAATTGATGGAGATTTTATCAGCTCCGGCGCTGAGCAGACGATCTACATCGCTTAATTCATGGATGCCTCCTCCTACCGTGAAAGGTATGCTGATATGTGCAGCAATACGTTTTACCAGGTCGGTAAAGGTTTTTCGTCCTTCGTGACTGGCTGTTATATCCAGATATACCAGTTCGTCAGCCCCTTGTTCGCTGTATATCTTTCCTAGCTCTACAGGATCACCGGCTTGTCGGAGATTTACAAAATTCGTTCCCTTTACGGTTTGTCCGTCTTTGATATCCAGACATGGGATAATTCGTTTTGCTAACATATATATTGTACTATTTTATTTAAAGATAACGGCTTAACTCTCTCAGTGAAATTTTACCTTCGTACAAAGCCTTTCCTACAACTACAGCAGGTATACCTGATTCGTGTAGCTTCAGAATATCATCAATATTGCTTACGCCTCCGCTTGCTATCAGATGTATATCGGGAAAGGCAGCCATAATATCTTTGTAAAGTGGAGTAGAGGGACCTTCCAGCATTCCATCGCGGCTAATGTCAGTACAGAGCACTTTGTTGATACCTTTTTCTATATAGTTTTTAAGAAACGGCATTAGTTCTTGAGTACTCTCTTCCTTCCATCCGCTAATAGCTATCTTGTTGTCTTTTACATCGGCTCCGAGTATTATTTTCTCTTCACCATATTTTTCTAACCACTGGCAAAATAATTCGGGTTGTTTTACGGCTATGCTTCCCAATGTAACCATCTGAGCTCCGTTGTCGAAAGCAATGACAAGATCTTCATCACTTTTTACACCTCCTCCGAAATCGATTATCAAAGATGTCTGACTTGCAATTCTGTCAAGAACTCGATAATTTACTACATGATGTGAAGCTGCTCCATCCAGATCGACTACATGCAAGCGGCTTATTCCGTAAGCTTCGAATTCCTTGGCAACTTCTACCGGATTTTCGTTATATACCTTTTGTGAGTCATACTTACCTTGTGAAAGACGTACGCATTTTCCGTCAATGATATCTATGGCAGGAATAAATTCTATCATAATATTATTTATATCGTTGGAGAACAATGTTTATAAATCGAGAAAATTTGTGAGAATTCTTTCTCCGTTTTTACCACTTTTCTCAGGATGAAACTGTGTCGCATAAAAGTTATCTTTATGCAATGCAGAACTGTAAGGCAGAATGTAGTCTGTCTGAGCAGCCGTGCAGTCGTTCAGAGGAACGTAGTAACTATGTACGAAGTAGACATATTCTTCGCGGTTGAACCCCCGGAACAGATCACTATTGGTATGTGAAATTGTATTCCATCCCATGTGTGGAATTTTGTCCTCATGTTTTAGAGGTTGGAAACGTTTTACTTCAGCATCAAATATACCCAGACAGTCTACATTTCCTTCTTCCGAATGTTTACACATCAGCTGCATGCCCAGACAAATTCCCAATACAGGTTGTTTCAGTTCTTTTATAAGTCTGTCAAGTTGATTATCCCGTAAATATTGCATGGTATTGCGTGCTTCTCCTACTCCAGGAAAAATAATCTTGTCTGCCTTTAGCAGCAATTCCTTGTCTGCTGTTATGACAGGAGTTATTCCCAGACGGCGTAGGGCATAATCTACGGAAAATATATTGCCAGCATTGTATTTTATGATAGCTACATTCATTCTTTTATTTTATTTGTATTTTTGCAAAAGTAACGAAATATTGTGAACTTCCTAATATTTCTGACAAAAAGTTCATTGTATGCATCTGGTTGTAACAAGTTTTCTCTAAAATGTGCAATATTTAGGCTTTTAAGCATGTCTGTTGGTGAGAAAAAATAAAGAATTTACAAGCAAACTATTGCAGATTAAGGAAAATGTACTACCTTTGCAACCGCAATCGAGAGAGATAGCAAAATTAAGAATAAAAATAATGGTGCGTTAGTTCAGTTGGTTAGAATACATGCCTGTCACGCATGGGGTCACGGGTTCGAGTCCCGTACGCACCGCAGAAGTCTGCAAATCATTTTGATTTGTAGACTTTTTTTATGTTATAAACTGTAGTCTTGACATTTTTCATTACCGAATCATTGCAGAATTTCTAACCGTTGCAACGGCTTATGTACAAACTCGTAGATTTTATCTTTTCCTATTTGCTTATATTAGTTAGTTGACAAGTTTTTTGTTGTAGATCTTACTGACGAACATTGTCATTCGAAAAAGGATAGAAAAAGAGAAGTTTATGGTTATAAGAAAGGGTAAAAAAAGTACCATATCAGTAAGCAAATAATCCGAAACAGAGTGAATAGATCTTAAATTTGACAGATATTAGATAATAAAGTATCAAACGCTCTTGGGTTAGATGTGCTATATTTGCAGAAAATACTATGATATATGAAAAACAAAAACTATTTGTATGGTTTATTGCTGTACGGATTCATAGCCGGATTTACTTCTCCGGTTTCAGCCGAAATCCGTCAGTGTGATAAAGAATTTATATCCTCAGATGATTCACGCATCGTTTATATGGGAAGAATTAGCCGGAGTATTCCTCATATTGTCCGTTTTACTTATCCGGGAGTCAGTATACTGGCAAACTTTGAAGGAACATCCTTACAGATGAAAGCAAAACCGGGAAGCGGAGCGTTTATGGTAGAAGTTGACGATGAATTGCCTTATCGGATTAACTTCGCTGAAAACGATTCGATCCAGACGTTAGCGGAAGGATTACCGGAAGGAACACACCGTGTTCGCATTATGTATGCCATAGAAGGATATGAACTGAAGCCAGCATTCAAGGGCTTTTATTTAGATAAAGGATGCAGACTGGCCGAGGCTCCGGTGTTACCTGAACGTCGAATTGAATTTATCGGTAATTCCATTACTTGCGGTTATGGAGTAGAATCAGAAAATCCTTCTGATCCGTTTACCTATGAAACAGAAAATCATTTTTATACATATGCAGCCCGTACGGCAAGAGCATTGAAAGCCCAGCATCTGGTAGTGGCCCGTTCCGGAATCGGTGTATACCGTAACTACGGTGCACCTCGTTCGGGCAGTAAGGACTGTATGCCTGCCATGTACGAACAGGTCCTTTTTACAGACTCTACAGAGTTATGGGATCATACGCTTTATACACCGGATGTGGTGTGTATTAATTTGGGAACAAATGATACAAGTCTCGACAATTATGACATGAATCTGCTGACTGAGGGATATCGCAGTTTTGTGAAAAAGCTCCGTGCTGTCTATCCTCATGCTAAACTGGTATTGCTGACAGGTTCCATGATGAATGGAAAACCATTGGATGATGTAAAGAAAGCAATGGATACCGTAGTGGGTGAAATGAACAGTCAGGGAGATAAAGAGATATATCGTTTTGATATGTCGCCTCAAACAGGTTCGCTGGGGATAGGTGCTAGTTACCATCCTTCCATGCGACAGCATCAGAAGATGGCTTCAGAGCTGACTGCCTTCCTTAAGAAACTGATGAAATGGTAAACTGAAAGAATTACTTTAAAATATTGAAGATATGAAAAAATGGATTATCAGTGCCTGTCTGCTGATGATGCAGGCTGGGGCATGGGCAAAAGTTACATTGCCTGATATTATGAGTGACAATATGGTTTTGCAGCAACAGACGGAAGCCTGTTTGTGGGGAAAAGCCAATGCAAATGCCGAAGTTACAATCCGTCCGTCGTGGAATCGTGAAACATACAAGGTTACTGCCGGTGCAGACGGAAAGTGGATTGCAAAGATTAAGACTCCTACGGCAAGTTACAACGCTTACACCATTTCTATTTCCGATGGTGAGGAAATCATTTTGAATAATGTACTGGTAGGAGAAGTATGGTTCTGTTCTGGTCAGTCGAACATGGAGATGCCGTTGAGAGGCTTCTGGAATTGTCCGATAGCAGGAGCTAATGAAACGATCGCTACTTCATCAAAGTGGAAAGGAATCCGTGTAGCTACTGTTGAAAAGAACGGACAATTGCAGCCTGTCGACGAATGTAAAGGAAGCTGGAAAGTTAGTAATCCGGAAAATGCTCCGGCATTCAGCGCGACAGCCTTTAACTTTGCGATGATGATGAATCAGGTACTGGATATTCCAATTGGTATTATCAACTGTAGCTGGGGAGGTTCGATGGTAGAAGGATGGTTGCCCCGTGAGATTGTTTCTCAATATCCCGATATTGACTTGAAACGTGATATCCGTAAGGAAGACGGACACGACTGGTGGCATTATCTGAGTCCGACATTGATGTACAACGGTATGCTGAAACCTTTGCAGAATTATACTATTAAAGGATTTTTGTGGTACCAGGGAGAATCAAACGTAGGTAAACATAAAACGTATGCTGAACGCTTGAAAACGATGGTCGAACTCTGGCGTAAAGAGTGGGGATTGGGTGAGTTGCCGTTCTATTATGTAGAGATAGCTCCATTCAATTCTACAGAAACTACAGGATGTGCATTGCTTCGCGAAGCACAGTTCCAGGCACAGTCTATCATTCCAAACAGTGGAATGATTTCTACAAACGATTTGGTAGAACCTTATGAAATAAAAAATGTTCATCCTAAAAATAAGACTGATGTAGGAAAACGTCTTGCCTATATGGCATTGAGTAAGACTTATCATGTTCCGGGTATAGAAGCTTACGGACCAGTCTACAAATCGATGGAAGTAAAGGATGGTGCAGCTATCTTGTCATTCGATCATGCAGAAGAAGGATTTAACCGTTTGTCTGATATGGAAGGATTTGAGGTTGCAGGAAGTGATAAGGTCTTTTATCCGGCAAAAGCTGAGGTCTTTAATAATTTGCAGATAAAGGTGACTTGTGATAAGGTTGCACAGCCCGTTGCTGTACGTTATTGTTTCCGAGATTTCCAGCCGGGAAATGTTGCAAATCTTCGTGAACTTCCTTTATATCCGTTCCGCACAGATAATTGGGAATAAATTATAAAACTTATTTATTCTAAAAGAGCCATGTCAATATTCCGAAATGGAGTTTGATATGGCTCTTTTATTGTTTTCTATGTCATATATGTTTATTAGTTTTAAATGAACATTGACTGGTTATTGGGAATATACGACAACTATAGGTTATGGCAGAGGGCTGTTATAGAAAATAATCTGTTGGATTGTATTATTTCCACAGTGTGAAGAACTTAAAATGATTAGATCTTTGAGGTTGGGAACCGGCATATGAAAAAATATGCTGTACATTTTGGCTGTTGAGTAAATGAAAGGTCTTGGATAGCATATCAGATTGGAAATTCTGATGAACGAAAAAGGCTGTTTCAGACCTAAAACCTCTGAAACAGCCTTTATTTTTACTTAATTTACAGACTTATTTTACTTCTTCCAAATACAAGACTCTGCTGGAATAATCATTCTGTTTGTGATAATCAACGATATGGTTGTAAGGTATTTCCAGTCCGTTCGCCATCAGATAAGCACCACTGTATACCTTCCCTTCAAAGGCAAGCGGTTGATTGTCTATGCGGTTCAGTTCTGTGATGCGGTACTTTTTGTCAGGATTAAGTCCTGCCATTGTTACGCGAGGCAAATGTTGGTTGACGAAGTGTTCTGTTTTCCACCAGTAGAATACGGCCTTGTCCTTTTCAGGGCTAGTGTACATCAGCGAAGCTACTCCCAGACGGTCGTAAGGTGAGATGAGGCGGTAAATATCTCCCAACTGCACAACTGGGCGAATCTTTTTATAGTCAGCTATAGCCTTGCGGCACAAGTCCTTTTCTTCATCGGTCATATTCTTGGGCTGAATTTCCATACCCAGTCGTCCGCTCATTGCCACATCAATACGGTATTTTAATGGAATGGTACGGAAAGTCTGATGATTAGGAGCTGCGCTGATATGTGAAGCCATGGCAATAGCAGGGAAGAAGTACGATGTTCCCCATTGCATATATACGCGCTGAAGTGCATCGGTATTGTCGCTCACCCAAAATTCATCAAAATAGGGAAGAATACCATAGTTGGCACGTCCGCCACCGCTTGCACATGCTTGAATAGTCAGATCGGGATATTTGGCACAGATGCGCTGGCATATTTTTTCGAATCCTTTGTGGAATTCTATATACATATGGCTTTGTTTATCCGCAGGCAGATAGTTGGAACCATGATTCATGATAGCCATGTTTGCATCCCATTTGATATAAGCTATTTCAGGGTAATTTGTCATCAAGTCGTCTACGACTTTAAATACGAAATCCTGTACTTCCGGATTGGCCAGGTCAAGTACTACCTGTGTACCTCCACGTCCCAGTACCGGGTCACGCTGAGGAGCTTTCAGTATCCATTCAGGATGTTTTTCATACAGTTCGCTGGTCGTGTTTGCCATTTCAGGCTCTATCCAGATACCAAACTTGATTCCGTGTTTCTTGGCGTCTCTTATCAATCCCTCAATGCCTTCGGGAAGCTTGTTCTTGTCTACTACCCAGTCGCCCAGTGAAGAACTGTCGTTCTTACGCGGATATTTGTCGCCGAACCATCCGTCGTCCATTACGAAAAGTTCACCTCCCATTGAGGCAATGTCACCCATCATCTGGTCCATGCCCTTCTGGTTAATATCGAAATATACACCTTCCCAGCTGTTCAGCAGAATGTCGCGTACGGTGTTACCATGTGCCAGCTTATACGCTCTTCCCCATTTATGGAAGTTACGGCTCGCACCGCTCAGACCTTCGTTGCTATATGTAAGTGCAACGGCAGGAGTCTGAAATACAGTTCCTTTAGGAAGTGTATACGAAGAGTTCTCTTCGTTGATACCTGCATAAAACTGATGGTAGTCGCTGTCGTCAGTATCTATTCTCAGTTTGTAGTTTCCCGAGTAACAAAGTGCAGCTCCGATAACACGTCCTTTGTTTTCCTGAGGAGCGCCATCGAGTGAAAACATCACTTCCGCGTGCGATGTGTGTGAATTGCGTGCACCGTCTTTGTTCTTGATAATTGTCATGCCCGGTTGTAAAGGCTCTTGGGTAAGCTGACCTTCGTTAGCCCATGAACCTGATAAATGTGAAAGCCATACGTTTCCTCTGCGGATTGGCAAGTAGGCAGATGCAAATTGTGTCAGGTAAACAGGTTTTTTCTCTGTGTGGCTTATTTCAGTCCATGTTTCTATCATGTCTACATCTTCGTAGGCTTTATAGCGTACATCTATATAGAAAGGATATACCTTATCTTTCAGACGTACAGTGGTTAGTGTAGCCTGATTCTCTTTATCAGTACTTACGCTTACCACTTCCATTTGTGTTGACATGTTTCCATCACCATGTCTGACAGCCAGTGCAGTTTCTCCAGGGCAGTTCATACCATAAGTCGGATAAGCTGTATGGTCGCAGTTCTTGACCCCGTTGATATTCTGTAAATCAGTTTCATTTAACTTGTTTCCATAATAAAGATACTTCAGCTCACCACCGGTTGGTGCATTCAGAACAAGCGAAGTGTTTGGGGTAGAAATGCAAATGTTTTGTGCCCACATGTTTCCAGCAAGTAAAGAGAATCCTGCCAGCAGATAGATTTTGTTTTTTACTTTCATGCTTTTCATCTTTTTGATAATCGGTTTATGCAGTTATTAACTCATTTGCAAAAATAGTAATTATTTTATGAACAGACTGATATGGTTTTATCTTATTTTGATAGAAAGGTGGAAGTAAGATAAAATATTATCGGGAACAGGTGATAAAAGTTTGTACAGAAAATAAAAAAATATCAGCATGTTTTTCTGAAGATATCAGCATATTTCTTTGAAAATATCAGCATGTTTTTTCTATAAACGTGAACACGTTTTTTCTTCGGTTTTATGGTTTTGTCATTTTATTATGTATATTTGTGATAATGAAAACAAATGCTATGGAAAAACTGGTAAATGAAAATTTTATACGCGAAATAACTCCACTTTCGGACAAGGACTGTTTTTATATAGCCGACCGGCATAAGAAAGAGTTTACCTATCCGATGCATTCGCATAAAGAGTTTGAATTGAATTTTGTAGAACATGCGCCTGGAGTGCGCCGTGTGGTGGGTGATTCGGCAGAGGTTATAGGCGATTACGATTTAGTGCTGATAACAAGTCCGGACCTGGAACACGTTTGGGAGCAAAATACCTGTTCGTCATCAAATATCCGGGAAATAACCATTCAGTTTGTACCCGCTTTTTTGAGTGGACTGATAGATGCCAATCAGTTTGATATGATTCGAAAGATGCTCGACAAGGCGCAATACGGCTTATGTTTTCCAATGGATGCGGTGATGAAAGTGTATGCACTGATAGACAAGCTTCCGGAAATGAAAGGTTTTTATGCAGTAGTGCATTTTCTGACCTTGCTGTATGAACTTTCCCTTTTTACAGATCAGGCACGTACGTTGTCTAGTTCTTCGTTTGCAAAAATCGAAGTGCACTCAGACAGCCGGAGAGTACAGAAAGTACAGGATTATATTGGAAAACATTATCAGGAGGAAATCAGACTAGGTCTGCTTGCTGATATGGTAGGTATGACAGAAGTTTCGTTCAGCCGTTTTTTCAAGTTGCGTACCGGAAAGAACCTGTCAGATTACATTATTGATTTACGTTTGGGGCATGCTACCCGTTTACTGGTAGATTCTACGATGGCGATTGCTGAAATCTGCTATGAGTGCGGTTTCAACAATCTTTCCAACTTTAACCGTATCTTTAAGAAAAAGAAGAATTGTTCTCCGAAAGAGTTCAGGGATGATTATCGGAAGAAACGTACAATTATTTGATAAAGCTAGTATGGTAAGTAAAGCGGTGTTTCCTTTCAAGACTAATGTCTGTAAAAGAAACATCGCTTTTTTTATTGTCAATGTTATGGTAAGATGAACTATCGCTGTTAGCGTATATAAATAAGGTAATAAAAAGCGGTTTGTGATAGAAATGCAACAATCAGATAAAATAGTATTGCTTTTTTATTTTATGATAGTCTACTTTTGCAAGTGTTAATCGAATGGATTTTTAATTTGAAATGCTATGGACCGAAACATGATTAAAAGCGTCTTTTCTATTCTGCAAGTTTGTGTATTGTGCTGCCTGATGTTTTTATATGGTAGTGTAAATGCTAGTGCAGCTGTGGAACGTTTGTCTGTAAAAGGAACCTTTCTTGTAAACGAAAAAGGCGAAAAGGTCGTATTGAAAGGAGTCAGTATGGGCTGGCATAACTGGTGGTCTCGCTTTTATAATGCTTCGGCTGTGAAAACGCTGAAAGAGCAATGGAATTGTACGCTGATTCGTGCCGCTATGGGAGTAGAGCCCGAAGGGGCTTATCTAAGCAATCCGGAGAAGGCGTTGAAATGTGTGACGGCTGTTGCCGATGCTGCTATCGCCAATGATGTGTATGTCATTATAGACTGGCATAGCCATGGGTTACATACAGAAGAGGCGAAAGAGTTTTTTAGTCAGATAACCGCTCGCTATAAAGGTGTTCCCAATGTTATTTATGAAATATTCAACGAACCGGTAAAGGATACCTGGGCTGATGTGAAAAAATATTCAGAGGACGTTATTGCTTGTATTCGTGCCGTCGATAGGGAGGCATTGATTCTGGTGGGTACTCCTCATTGGGATCAGGATGTACATCTGGCCGCCGATGATCCAATAAAGAATGTACATAATATAATGTATACACTGCATTTTTATGCTGCTACTCATAAAACTTCGTTGCGTGAGCGTGCCGATTATGCGCTGGAAAAAGGACTTCCTCTTTTTGTTTCCGAATGTGCCGGCATGGAAGCAAGCGGAGATGGAAATATAGATTTGCAGGAATGGAATAAATGGCAGGTGTGGATGAAAGAACATGCTGTCAGCTGGGCTGCCTGGTCAATAGCTGACAAAGATGAAACTTGCTCGATGCTTTATCCTTCAGCACCTGATACTGGGTGGAAAAGTGAGGATTTGAAGGAGTGGGGGCGTATTGTAAAAGAAGTGTTATTGGTAAAATGAGATATGTTGTTTATGTATAAAGTATTTTTTTAGGTAAGGTTGAAAGGATAATGGTTTTTGTGCCGGTAATTCTCTGAATTATCGGCACTGTTTATTTGAAAGTATTCGGGAGATTTATAGGACATAGAGTAGATGTAAGTAATTAGACTATCTGCAATGTTGTGAATTATTGGATAAAATTATATCATATTTCTAGATAGTTTCCTCTTACTTTTGCATTGTTGAAATAAATCTAATAGATATGCGGAAACAGAACTTTTTTTTGTTGTTAATGTCACTTGTGGTTATTGTGTCGTGTACCACAACGTCGAAAAATCAGAAAGAGAATAATTTTGTACGAGTAGAGAACGGACAGTTTATCCGTAATGGAAAGCCTTATTATTACATTGGTACTAACTTTTGGTATGGTGCAATATTAGGCTCAGAAGGCGAAGGAGGTAACCGTGTGCGTCTATGTCGCGAACTTGATTCATTAAAAAGTATTGGCATCGATAATTTACGTATACTGGTTGGTTCTGATGGCGAGCGAGGAGTAGCTGCTAAAGTGGAACCTACGCTTCAGGTTGCTCCAGGAGTTTACAATGATACTACTTTTGCAGGACTTGACTATCTGCTTGCTGAAATGGCAAAGCGTGATATGCTGGCTGTGCTTTATCTGAATAATTCATGGGAATGGAGTGGAGGATATGGACAGTATCTGCAATGGGCTGGTTATGGAAAAGCACCACAGCCGGCAGTTGATGGGTATGCGGCTTATATGAATTTTGCCGGTCAGTTTGTATGCTCGGACAGTGCCCAAGCTCTTTATGCAAATTATGTAAAGGATGTAATAACCCGTACCAACCGTTATACAAATGTGCGTTATATAGACGATCCGACTATTATGTCATGGCAGATAGGTAACGAACCTCGTGCTTTCTTACCAGAATATAAACAGAATTTTGCCAATTGGATGGGTAAGGCTGCTGCCTTGATTAAATCTCTTGATCCCAATCACCTGGTTTCTACCGGAAGCGAAGGTAAATGGGGCTGTGAGATGGATATGGACTTGTTCGAAAAAATTCATGCAGATGCTAATGTGGATTATATGAATATTCATATCTGGCCATACAATTGGGGATGGGCTCCGAAAGATAGTTTGCAGGAGAATCTGGAAAAAGCAAAACAGAATTCGAAAGTGTATATCGACGAACATCTTGCAGTTGCAAAGAAGTATCAGAAGCCTCTGGTAATGGAAGAATTTGGATATCCTAGAGATAATTTTCAATTCAGTAAATCGTCGTCAGTGAAAGCACGAGATGCTTATTATAAATATATATTCGATTTGGTATTAGATAATGCTTCATCTCACACTTTGTTTGCAGGTTGTAATTTCTGGGGATGGGGAGGCTTTGCTAATCCTTCTGAAGAATATGAATATTGGAAACCTGGAGACGATTATACTGGCGATCCTGCTCAGGAGCAACAGGGGCTGAATTCTGTATTTGCATCGGATAGTACAACAATTAGTGTCATAAAGCTTTTTTGTGCTAAAATTAGTGACGAGAAGTAATTAATATAGTAATTGTTTTTAACTATATTAGTTATGGATAAGATAGTATTATTAATAGTCTTTTGTTATCGTTATTTTTGTGATTGTAAAAAGAATGTAACACGGATGACTTTAATCTGATATTATGTAGGACAACTATTTGTAAGCTTCTCACATATATCTGAATTTTAAGAAGAAATTATTAACCATACTAAAAATATATTATGGATAAAAATGTAAGAAAATGCGTGCTGATAGCTGGTGCATTTGCTACAATCTCGATCGGAAATGTGCACCCGGCATGGGCTTCTGAAACAAGTATGTTGGAGGTTGCTCAGCAAGCTAAGAAGCAAATAAAAGGTAAGGTAGTTGATGCTACCGGTGAAACTGTTATTGGAGCCAATGTTCTTGAAAAAGGAACAACTAATGGAGTAATTACCGATTTTGATGGAAATTTTGTACTGAATGTTTCGGAAGGTGCAACGCTGGAAATTTCTTATATTGGATATGTTACTCAGACGATTAAAATAACTAACCAGACTTCTTTGAATATTGTATTGAAAGAAGATTCTGAAACATTGGATGAGGTTGTGGTTGTCGGATACGGTACAATGAAAAAAAGCGACTTGTCTGGTGCTTCTGTTTCTGTAGGTGAAGATGCTATTAAAGGATCTGTCATAACAAACCTTGATCAGTCCTTGCAGGGACGTGCAGCAGGTGTTTCGGCTGTAACAACTTCAGGTGCGCCGGGTTCTTCATCTTCTATCCGTGTTCGTGGTCAGGCTACTATTAACTCAAACGCAGAACCTTTGTATGTAATTGATGGCGTTATTGTGCAGGGTGGAGGTTCTTCTGGTTCTGATTTTGGACTTGGTGATGCATTGGGTAATGGCTCGGTTTCTACTATTTCTCCGCTGTCTACTATCAATCCGTCGGATATTGTTTCTATGGAGATTTTGAAGGATGCTTCGGCTACAGCTATTTATGGAGCTCAGGGAGCAAATGGAGTTGTGTTAATTACAACCAAGCGTGGTAAGGCAGGTGAAGCCAAATTTGCTTATGACGGTATGCTGGCTGTACAGCGTCAGACTAAGCGTTTGGACATGATGAACTTGCGCGAATTTGCAAGTTTCTACAATGATTTTGTTGAAACTGGTGAGCTGGAGCCGAGTTCTACTTATGCAGATCCTTCATTGTTAGGTGTTGGAACCAATTGGCAGGATGCTGTATTCCGTACTGCTTTGCAGCATCAGCATCAGATTTCGGCTCAAGGAGGTACGGATAAAGTGAAGTATTATGTTTCTGGTTCTTATATGGATCAGGATGGTACGTTGATTGGTTCAAGCTTTAACCGTTATTCTTTCCGAACTAACTTGGATGCTCAGTTGAAACCGTGGCTGAAAATCGGTTTGAATGCTACTTATTCTGCTACGCAGGATGATTTGAAACTGGCAGATAGTGATCAGGGTATTATCAGTTATTCATTGCAAACTGTGCCGGATATACCTATTTATGATATTGATGGAAATTATTCATCTATTGTACGTGAAGGGTATACTAGTCCGAACCCGATTGCAATGGCTATGATGGATCAGATTTTATTGGATCGTCAGAAACTGACTGGTAGTATTTTTGCAGATGTTACTTTGATGAAAAATCTGACCTGGCATACAGAATTTGGCTATGACATCAGCTATAATAAAGGTGAACGTTATCAGCCCAAAGTTGACTTAGGAAACTGGAAACGAGACAGTAACTCAAGTTCTATTCAGAAGAATAACAGTACATTCTGGCAATTGAAAAACTATGTAACTTACAATGGACAGATAGATAAGCATAGCTTCACAGCAATGTTAGGACAAGAGTGTTGGGAGTCTAACTATGATTATACTTCGGTAGCCAATACAAACTTACCTTCGGATGCTGTTCATAATCCGGCATTGGGTACGGGTACTCCTTCTATTAATTCCGGATTCGGTAGTTCTGCAATGGCTTCTTTCTTTACTCGTTTGACATATAATTATGCAGATCGTTATTTGGCAACCTATACGTATCGTTATGATGGTTCGTCTAACTTTGGACCTGATAACCGATGGGCTGGTTTCCATGCTGTAGCTGGATCATGGCGTTTTTCAAATGAAAAATTCTTTGAACCTCTGACAAATGTGATCAGCAATGGTAAGCTGCGTTTAGGATGGGGACAAACTGGTAACTCAAATATAGGTGGATATCGCTGGGGAGCTAGTATGTCAAGAATGCCGACTGGATTAGGTTTAGGTTATCGTCAGTCTAATATCGCTAATCTGGGAGTAAAATGGGAAACTCAGGAACAAGTCAATGTCGGTATTGACTTAGGTTTCTTCCATGAAAGAGTAAATTTGATTGTTGACTGGTATAAAAAGGTTTCTAAAGATATGTTGATGTCTTTACAGCTTCCTTCGTATATGGGTACTTCCGGTAATGCTTCTTCAGCTTTGGCTGCACCGATGGGAAACTATGGTGATATCGAAAATAAAGGTTGGGAAATTTCTTTGAATACTCATCCGCTGATTGGAGCTTTTGAGTGGGATTCTGATTTCCAGATTTCATTTAACAGAAATAAATTGCGTGCACTCGATGGTACTGCAAATGCGCAGATTGTAGGATATGGACAGTGGAGTGATGTGGTGAGTGTGACTAACGTGGGTGAATCACTTTACAATTTCTACGGTTATGTATGTGACGGTGTGTATGAAGACTTGGAAGATTTGCAGACATCTGCCAAACCTGCCAAATATCCGGCAGATGGAGTGTTTAACAGAACGAATACAGTATGGGTAGGTGATATAAAATATAAAGATTTGAATGGTGATGGTGTTATTGATGAAAACGATAGAACAAACATCGGTTCACCACTACCCAAATTTACTTTTGGATGGACAAACACATTTAGATATAAAAATTTTGACTTATCATTATTTATCAACGGCTCGTATGGCAATAAGGTATTCAATTATCTAGGAATGAAACTGACTCATATGAATTCTCCTTGGAGCAACCAGTTGAATACAGTGCTTGACCGTGCGCAGATTGTACCAATAGATCCTAATAAGGATTATTCTGCAGGAGTTGTTGTGAATGGTGTGACAATATACAACTGGTATGATGATATTACTAATGTGCGAGTAGCAAATGCTGGTGCAACTATACCTCGTGCTTCTATACAAGACCCTAATGATAATGACCGTATCAGTGATCGTTATATTGAAGATGGATCATATATTCGTTTGAAGAATATCACTTTAGGATATACTTTCCCAGGAAAGATTATTAAGAAATGGGGACTCGATAATTTGCGTGTATATGCTAATATCCAGAATTTGCTGACAATTACAGGTTATAGTGGTTATGATCCAGAAATCGGAGCCAGCACTGCCAGTGCGAATGTTTATGGATTGGATAATGGACGTTATCCTTCTCCTACAGTTTATTCTTTCGGATTGAATGTTTCTTTCTAAATAAATGTGACTATGAAATTGAATAATATAAAATACTGGACTTTAGCAGCCATATTGGGAGCTAATTTAGTTTCGTGTGATGATTTTCTGGATCGTCCGGCAGAAGATTCATATAATGTAGATAATTTTTATCAGAATGATGAACAGTGTTTCCAAGGAGTAAATCCTCTGTATAATTCTCCTTGGTTTGACTTTCAGCGCGGATTTTTTAAAGTAGGTGAAGTTCTTGCAGGCAATTATTATTGGGGATCTTCTCCCTATCTGACCTTTACAGTGAATGGGACGGATGAAGATTTGATAAATATGTCTTATTCGTTGTGGTCGGTTAATGCATATGCTAATACGATTCGGGAAAGATTGCAGACTGCTGGAGGAAGTGAACAGACAAGAAATACATGTATGGGTGAGTGTCTTGTATGGAAGGCTATGGCTTATTTTTATCTGGTACGTACTTTCGGGGCAGTGCCTATTGTTCATAGTAATTCAGATGATATTGCAGCAGGTAATTACAATGAAAAATATAAAGTACAAATTCCTGATGTGTATGAATATATAGTAATGACGCTGGAAGAGGCTATAAGATTACTTCCTGAGTCAAACTCTGAAGGGCGTATCGATCAGTATACAGCTAAAGGTTTGTTAGCTAAGGTGTATCTTACCAAATCGGGCTACGGAATGAGTGGATCAAGAAATGAAGATGATTTACGTCAGGCAGCGGCTTATGCTAAAGATGTAATTGACAATTCAGGCAGACATTTGTTGGCGAACTATTCTGATGTATTCCGTTTGGCAAATAACTTCAATGAAGAATGTCTGCTCTCATGGCACTGGTCTGCTTCTTCTGATGCATGGACTTGCCAAAATGCTTTGCAATCAGATTTAGCAATAGCAGGATTTGATGAATTTGGTGATTGCTGGGGTGGTTATAATGGTCCGTCTGTCGATTTGCAGGATGCCTTTGGTGAAAATGCTTTGAGTCCGACTCGCTATAATGGAGATACCCGTCGCAAGGCAACCATGATGATGTGTGGTGATGTTTATGAATATTTCTGGCAAGATAAAGGTGGATTCAATTATATTAATTTTATCTATGATACTGATAACTTAGGAGGTCCTGGTACTTACCAGAGCGCAACTGGAGCTAATGAAGTAAAGCAGTTGTATGGCAATGCCAATGACCATTTGACAGCTACAGGTGTTTCGGCTTCTTCTCAACACAGTCAGTTGAGTACACATTTGTTGCGTTTGTCGGATGTTTATTTGATTTATGCAGAAGCAATGATCGGAAATAATGGATCTACTTCTGATGAATCAGCTATTGATGCATTCTATCAGGTACGTCATAGAGCTATCAGTACATACGAACGTCCTTCTGTAATTACATGGGAAGATGTTTGGAAAGAACGTCGTCTGGAACTGGCTTGTGAAGGTGACCGTTGGTATGATTATGTACGTTTATCTTACTATGATCCACAAAGAGTCATCAATGAGCTGACAAATCAGCGTCGTGATGTCTATTATGGATTGGATGATTTGTATAAAACTTATTATCAGACAGGTTCTTTTACAGTAAATCCGGACGAGCATCGATATAATCCGAATGCTGTAAAACCTAATGTTACTATTTCGAGCTTTACATTGCCTTTCCCGACAGAAGATGTGGTATTTAATCCTCATTTGATGGAAGATCCGATTCATGTAGATGTACGAAGTGAATTTAGTTATTAATAAAAATAAGAGTTATGATGAAACTAATGAAATATATAAAAGGCTTAGTTATAGTGGGAGCCGTCCTTTCTGGAGTTATGATGACTTCGTGTGAAGACGAACCTGATAAGTATGAAATTGCAGATGGGCTTCCTACAGTAAACTATATACGAATGACAGATCCGGAAGTTGCTGATTCGTTGATAACAGGAGCTTATATGTCGAATACGATTTGTCTGGTCGGAGAAAATTTGCGGAGTGTATACGAACTTTACTTCAATGATCAGAAGGCCATCTTAAATACAAGTTTGATAACGGATAATACATTGATTGTAGATATTCCGTCTACAATACCGAGTGTCGTTACAAATAAAATTTATTTAATTAATAAGAATCACGAAACTGTAACATACGATTTTAATGTATTGGTTCCAGCTCCGGAGATTACATCTATGTCTAACGAATATGCTCAGCCAGGAACTGTTGCTACGATTTATGGAGATTATTTCATTGATGATCCAAATATTCCATTAACTGTAGAAATAGCTAATGTCCCTGTTACTGAAATTACTAGTCTGACCCGAAATGCTATCAGTTTTGTTGTTCCTGATGGTGCGGAAACAGGATATGTTAATGTAGAGTCTATATATGGAACAGGACAGTCTACGTTCCGTTACATGGAAAATGATGGTATTTTATTCGACTTTGATGATGATGGTGATGATGCTATAGCAAAAGACAATGGTTGGCATGCCGCTACAATAGGAACATTGGAGAATGTTTCTTCTTTAGATGGCAACTATCTGATATTCCAGGGAGATTTGGATAATGGCTCATGGAATGATTCTGATTTTGCTTTTGAGTATTGGCCTTATGGAGATGAAGCAACTCCTTATTTGAATACATTGGTCGATTTTGAGGATTTGAGTAACTTGCAACTTAAATTTGAAGTGAATGTACCTGATGCATGGAGTGCATGTGCTATGCAAATCTTGCTGACAACTAATAATGAGGTTAGTGGTGATAATATGAACAATTCGTTCTTCCAGGGAGATACATTCCCTCGTGCGTTGTGGATTCCTTGGCAGTCTAGCGGAAGTTATACTACTACAGGTTGGACTACTGTTACAGTGCCGCTATCTGAATTCCGTTATGGTGCTTCGGGTATTTCTCTTTCTCCGTTGTCGTCAACAGATATTACTGGTCTGACCTTGTTTGTATGGAATGGTGGTGTTACAGGAACTGCCTGCTCGCCAACTATCTGTATCGATAATATTCGCGTAGTGCCTATCTATTAATTAAAAAAATGAATGTACGATGAAAACAAATAGATTATCGGTCCTTTGTTTGGCTGGAGCACTTTTATTGACAGGTGTTTCGTTTACCTCTTGTCTGAAAGGTGATGATGTAGATACTAATCAATATGTAGGAGGTATCAGTTTGAATGTTTTTGGTCCATCTCCGGTTGCTCGTGGAGGTGAGTTAAGATTTTTGGGTAGTGGAATGAATCAGGTTACGGCTGTGGTTATTCCAGGATGTGCAGATATTACAGATATCAATGTAATCAGTGACAGAGAAATCCGTATCACTGTTCCTCAGGAAGCACAACCTGGACTGGTAACACTGAGAACTCCTAATGGGGATATAACTACGAGAACGGAACTGACTTTTACAGAACCTATTTCTATAGAAAACTTTACACCGGCTACAGTATTGCCTGGTGATGAGTTGACCATCGAAGGTGAATATTTAAATCTGATTCATGAGGTCATTTTTGCAGATGATGTAACTGTTACTGAGGAGGATTTCATTACGCATGAACGGAATATGATAAAATTGCTTGTTCCTGAAGAAGCACAGACTGGACAGATTATTTTATCTGATGGTGAAGAGTTGCCAAATCTGATTTATTCGGAAGAAGATCTGGTAGTTACCTTACCGTCTGTAGAAACTGTTGTGAATAAGGAAAATGCTGAACCTGGTGATGTTGTCGAAATAAATGGAGAAAATCTTGATTTGGTTCGACAGATGCTGATGCCTGATGGAACTGAAGTGGAATTTACATTAACAAGTCCGAATATTATAGAATTTATATTGCCGGAAAATGCTTCCGATGGAGATGTTGTTGTCGTTCCTGCTTCGGGAGTAAAGGTTACTGTTGCTCATTTGACAATGGCTGTACCGACTAATCTTGTTGCTACTCCAGCTTCCGGCCTTCGTGGAGGTGATGAGATTGTTTTGACGGGTTTAAATTTGGATGTTGTAACCAGTTTGTCTTTCCCTGGTGTAGCAGAAAATGTTCAGCCAGCCTCTCTATCTGAAAAAGAACTCACCGTGGTTATGCCGGAAGCTGCACAAAGTGGCAGTCTTATATTGAATACGAAAAGTGGCAAACAGGTAAGTATTGTTATCGAAACATTAAAACCTCTGGTTGGAAGTTATAATCCATCTTCTATACCAGCTGGAGAAAGTTTGCTGATAAACGGACAGAATCTGGATTTGGTTGCTTCGGTTACTTTTGGAGGCGGACAAACAGTTGCGGTTTCTTCTTCATCTGCTAGTCAGCTGTCTGTGTCTGTTCCGATGGAAGCAGAAACTGGAAACATTGTTTTGAATATGTATAATGGAGAAACAGTTGAGGCCCCTTCACTTACAATAACAAAACCTCAATGCTGTTATGTTATGAATCTGCCAGAGAAGGTAGATGCTGGAGCTCTTTTGGAATTAGAGGTTGCTAATGGAGATAAACTGACACAGGTTAATGTTAACGGAAGTCAGGTACAGTTTATATTACGTGATTCTAAATTGATGATTTCCTTACCAGCTGAAACAGTAGGAGAGGCAGCCTTGGAATTGGTTTCATCGAATGGAAGTATTTCTTATCAGATTGAAATTGTAGGTTCTATGGGAACTCTTATTTATGAAGGTCCATTGGCTACTGGCTCATGGGCAAACTCAGCACAAATCTCTTCTAATATGTTTGCAACGGCTCAAGTAGGACAGGTTATTACTGTTGTTGTATCCGATTTACAGGCTGGTGCTCAAGGTTCGTTCAAGAATAGTAGCTGGGCTGCTATTGCTCCGGGCACTGAGTATTTTAATATTGATGGTAACTTCTCGTTGACTATAACTCAGGATATACTGACTCAGTTGCAGTCTGGAGGCTTGATTATCAGCGGACAGAATTATACAATAGAATCAGTCTACATTAAATAAGTGAAAGTATGAATAAAGTTTATATATGTTTTTTGTTTATAGCAACATTATTTACTACTATTTCATGTTCAACAGAAGTTGAGCATGAAATAGCACAGGTTGCTTCTCCCACTTTGGTTTCAACAACTCCTGTTACCGGTACATCGGGAATTCAGTCGGGTAATGTAACAATCAGTCTTACATACGACAAGAATGTGTTTTTTGCATCCAAAAATAAAGATTTACTGTCGATTTCTAATGATGGAAGTATTGTCAGTGCCGATGTTATAGGTTCAAGTCCTACACTGGTAGTAGTTGCAAACTGTCCTTCTAGGAATACAACTTATACTTTCTCAGTTCCAGAGGGACTGGTTACAGGACCTAATTCGATGCCGGCTCCTGCTGTAGAGATTAGTTTTACGACTCAGGGATTGGATAATACCCCGGTGAATACATTGACAGCTGAAGCTCAGAGGGTATATGATTTCTTGCAGGAAACCTATGAGCAGAAAACTATTTCAGGAATGATGGCTAATGTTGCGTGGAATGTTGAAGAGTCTGAGCAGGTTTATCAATGGACAGGGAAATATCCGGCATTGAACTGCTTTGATTATATTCATCTACAGTCTTCGGCCGAAGGTAGTTGGATTGACTATGGAGATATCACTCCAGTTTCTCAGTGGTGGAATAATGGAGGTTTGGTTGCTGCTATGTGGCATTGGAATGTTCCGACCTCAAACGGAAGCGGAAATCTTACTACTTACAAAGATCAGACATCTTTTGATATCGACAATGCTTTTACCGAAGGGACATGGGAGTACCAGACTGTCAATGCGGATTTGGAAAAGATTGCAGGCTATTTGAAACTGTTGAAAGATGCAAATATACCTGTCATTTGGCGTCCACTTCATGAAGCTGCCGGTGGATGGTTCTGGTGGGGCAAAAATGCTGATAGCTTTAAGCGTTTATGGATCCAGATGTTCGATTACTTCAAGGCTCAGGGACTTGATAATCTGATTTGGGTATGGACAACTGAAACGGGTGATGCAGATTGGTATCCAGGTGATGAATATGTAGATATTGTAGGACGAGATTTGTATGGAAATGATGCAGCAGACTGTGCTAGTCAATATCAGACTGTAGTTTCTGAGTATGGTAGTAAAATGGTAGCGTTGAGTGAATGCGGAGCTTATATTGATACCAACAGTGAGCTGGGGTTACTTTCTGAACAGTGGAATGCTGGAGCACGCTGGTTATGGTTTATGCCATGGTATGATAATGATGGTGCTGCGCTTTCTCATGCTGATAAAGAATGGTGGCAGGATGCTATGTCGCAGTCGTATGTGATAACCCGCGATCAACTACCTTCATTTAAATAAAAATTTATCACATAATTAGTTATTAGGAGTGACTGTGTGACAAGTAATAAACATAGTCACTCCTTTGTTTATAAATGTGATGGTGTGATGTTTTTTTAAAAGAAAAAACGTATATGCATATGTTAAGATTGTATCATTCTGTGGTATAAAATTTCTCTATCTTTGCTGATGTTAAATAGTAAAACTAATTATTATGAAATTCTCGAAAGCTATTGTTTCAACTATGATTATCGGTACTTGTCTGACTGCTTGCGGCAATCAGCAAAAAAAACAATCAGAAATGGATAAAACACCTGAAGCATACTCTATGCTAAATGTGCTTGAGAAGCTTCCTCAGCATAAAATGTTCATGTTTGGACATCACGATGATCCGGTTTATGGTATCGGCTGGGACGGAGATGAGAACCGAAGCGATGTGAAAAGTGTTTGCGGGGACTATCCGGCAATGATGTCTTTTGATTTGGGAAGAATGGAGATCTACGGTGATAAAACACTAGATAATGTATCACTCGACCGTATCAGAAAGGAGGTTATTGCTCAGTATGAGCGTGGGGGTATGTCATCTTTCAGCTGGCACGTAGATAATCCTTTGACAGGAAAGGATTCATGGGATGTGAGTGACTCTACTGTGGTAAAGTCGGTTTTGCCGGGAGGAGTTAATCATGATAAGTTTATAGGTTGGCTGGATAAAGTAGCAGATTATCTTAATTCAATTCAGACTTCAGAAGGAGTAAAGGTTCCTGTGCTGTTCCGTCCTTGGCATGAACATACGGGAAGTTGGTTCTGGTGGGGAAAGAATTTGTGCTCAACTGAAGATTATAAAGCGCTTTGGAGAATGACTTATGACCGTTTGCAAGAAAAAGGGGCTACTCAGTTGCTGTATGCATATTCTCCGGGTACGGAACCCAAAGACTCTACCGAATATCTGGAACGCTATCCGGGAGATGATATTGTTGACCTGATAGGAGTAGATGCATATCAGTTTGATAAAGATGCTTATGTGAAGAGCCTGGATAATGCACTTACCATTATGTCACAGGTAAGCAAGGCGCATAAAAAGCTGATGGCCGTAACCGAAACAGGCTATGAAACAATTCCTGATTCGCTTTGGTGGACACAAACATTGATGCCTGTAATTGAAAAATATCCAATTAGTTATGTGCTGGTATGGAGAAATGCGCGTGAAAGAGAAAATCACTACTATGCTCCTTATCCGGGACATCCGTCGGCTGCCGATTTTGTGAACTTCTATAATGATCCGCGGACATTGTTTGCCGGAGATATGAAAACAATAAAGTAAATTGATATAAAACTTATTATAATGAATACTACATTTGAAGACAAAGTAAAAAGATTGTTTGCTCAGCATGAAGAGTTGATTACTCGTAAGAATGAGCCTGTTGAAACAACCAACGGAGTATATACTCGTTATAAGTATCCAGTTGTAACGGCTGCTCATACTCCTGTGTTCTGGCGTTACGATTTGGATGAAAAGACAAATCCTTATCTGATGGAACGCATTGGAATGAATGCTGCAATGAATTCCGGAGCTATTAAATGGAACGGAAAATATTTGCTGGTAGTGCGTGTCGAAGGAGCTGACCGCAAGTCGTTCTTTGCTGTTGCTGAAAGCCCGAATGGAGTAGATAATTTCCGTTTCTGGGATTATCCTATTACCATGCCCGACGATGTAATACCGGCTACCAATATTTATGATATGCGTCTGACAGCTCACGAAGATGGTTGGATCTACGGTATTTTCTGTGCTGAACGTCACGATGATAATGCGCCTGCTGGTGATCTGTCTTCTGCAACAGCTACAGCAGCAATTGCTCGTACTAAAGACCTGAAGACATGGGAACGTTTGCCGGATTTGAAATCGAAGAGCCAGCAACGTAATGTTGTTCTTCACCCGGAATTTGTGGATGGAAAATATGCATTCTATACTCGTCCGCAAGATGGATTTATCGATGCCGGAAGTGGCGGTGGTATCGGATGGGCACTGGTTGACGATATAACTCATGCCGAAGTAAAAGAAGAAAAGATTATTGACTGCCGTTATTATCATACAATAAAAGAAGTGAAGAACGGTGAAGGTCCACATCCTATCAAGACTCCGAAGGGATGGTTGCACCTGGCTCATGGAGTACGTGGTTGTGCTGCTGGTTTACGTTATGTACTTTATATGTATATGACTTCACTCGAAGATCCTAGCAAGCTGATTGCTGCTCCTGGAGGCTATTTTATGGCTCCTGAAGGAGAAGAACGTATCGGTGACGTTTCAAACGTGTTGTTTACAAACGGTTGGATTGCCGACGAAGATGGAAAAGTATTTATTTATTATGCTTCTTCAGACACACGTATGCATGTAGCTGTTTCTACTATCGACAAACTGGTAGATTACTGTATGAATACTCCGCAAGACGGCCTGACAACTACTGCATCAGTAGAAACGTTGAAAAAACTGATTGATAAGAACCTGAAATTGATAAAATAATAAAAATAAGAAAGTAAGTACTGCTATGATAAAACTCACGGAAAAAATAGGTTATGGTTTCGGAGATATGGCTTCCTCTATGTTTTGGAAGTTGTTCGGGGCTTATTTGATGATATTCTATACGGATGTATTTGGCTTGCCTGCTGCTATGGTGGGAACAATGTTCTTGGTTACTCGTATATGGGATTCTGTATTCGATCCGATTGTTGGAGTTGTAGCCGACCGTACTTCCAGCCGATGGGGTAAGTTCCGCCCGTACTTGTTATATCTGGCTATTCCGTTTGCTTTGATAGGAGTACTTACTTTTTATACGCCACCTTTCGGCGATATGGGTAAATTGGTTTATGCCTATATAACCTATTCGCTGATGATGATGGTTTATTCGGCCATTAATGTTCCTTACGCATCCTTGTTAGGAGTGATGAGTCCCGATCCGTCAGAACGCAATACACTGTCTACTTATCGTATGATGTTTGCTTATTTGGGCAGTTTTATTGCACTTCTGTTGTTCATGCCTATGGTCAATGCCTTTAGTGGGCATAGCAAGGAAGTTGCTGACCAGCAGTTCGGATGGTTCATGGCTGTGGTTGTAATTGCAATCATGTGTGCAGTCTTGTTCTTTGGTTGTTTTGCATGGACAAAAGAACGGGTGAAGCCTATCAATGATAAAAAGACTTCTCTGAAAGATGATATCAAAGATCTCTTCCATAATAAACCGTGGTGGATATTGTTTGGTGCCGGAGTAGCCACTTTGGTATTTAACTCTATCCGTGACGGAGCGGCGGTATATTACTTCAAGTATTTTATTATAGAAGACGAGTACCGTACTATTTCGCTGATGGGCGTATCGTTTGTGTTGAGTGGATTGTATCTTTCTATCGGTCAGATTGCCAATATTGTAGGAGTTATTCTGGCTGCTCCCATGAGTAATAAGATTGGAAAGAAAAGAACTTTCGCATTGTCTATGCTGGTAGCTTCAGCCTTAAGTGTGGTATTCTTCTGGTTCGATAAGGATAATCTGGTTCTGATTTTTGTATTCCAATGTCTGATAAGCATATGTGCCGGAAGTATTTTCCCTTTGCTTTGGTCAATGTATGCCGACTGTGCCGATTTCTCGGAACTGAAAACAGGTAATCGTGCGACAGGTTTGATATTCAGTGCGTCATCAATGAGTCAGAAGTTTGGCTGGGCCATTGGTACAGCTGTAACCGGATGGCTGTTGTCTTTCTTCGGTTTCCAGGCTAATGCAGTGCAAAGTGAAGAAACTATTAATGGTATTAAGATGTTCTTAAGTCTGCTTCCCGCAATTGCAGCATTTATTTCGGTAGTATTTGTTTGCTTCTATCCATTGGGAGAACAGAAAATGAAGGGTATAATGGAACAGTTAAACTTAAAACGACAATCAAAAAATGTATAACGAAATAGTATCACAGCTCTGTTCTGAGGTAAAGGCTGAGCTGGAAAACAATATTCTTCCTTTTTGGATGACAAAAATGACCGACCATGAGCATGGTGGATTCTATGGCCGTATCACAGGCAATGACGTGTTGGAGGCATCAGCTTCGAAAGGAGCAATTCTCAATGCACGTATTTTGTGGACTTTCTCTGCTGCTTATCGCTTGTTGAGAAAAAAAGAATATCTTGAAACTGCTACACGTGCAAAGCGTTATCTGATTGATTTCTTCTATGACAGTGATTTTGGAGGTATTTATTGGGAACTTGATTATAAAGGAAATCCTGTCGATACAAAAAAACAGATTTATGCCATAGGCTTTGCTATTTACGGTTTGAGTGAATATACGCGTGCTACAGGTGATGCTGAGGCTTTGGATTATGCCAAACGTTTGTTTGAAGTTATCGAGAAGTATAGCTTTGATGCAGAAAAGAATGGTTATCTGGAAGCTCTTACCCGCAACTGGTGTCCAATAGAAGATATGCGTCTGAGTGATAAAGATGAAAACGAGAAGAAAACCATGAATACGCATTTGCATATTCTGGAACCTTATACCAATCTGTATCGCGTGTGGAAGGATGAACGTCTGGGAAAACAAATCTATAATCTGGTAAACTTGTTTTTGGATAAAATATTGGATGCTGAAACTTATCATCTGAATTTATTTTTTGAAGATGACTGGACCAACAAATATCAGATTGTATCATACGGACATGATATTGAGGCGTCGTGGCTGATTCATGAAGCTGCTTTGGTATTAGGTGATAAAGGTCTGTTGCAGAAGGTGGAACCTGCCATTATAAAAATAGCTGAGGCTGCTGATGAAGGACTAAATCCAGATGGCAGCATGATTTATGAAAACTTTGTGAGCAAAGGAAAAATAGATCGTGAGTTGCATTGGTGGGTACAAGCTGAGAATGTTGTCGGTCATCTTAATCTTTATCAGCATTTTGGTGATAAGTCGGCCTTGGAAAAGGCATTGAAGTGCTGGACATTTATCAAGTCAAAATTAGTAGACACGGAGCAGGGTGAATGGCATTGGAGCTTGTATCCTGACGGAACAGTTAATACCAAAGATGATAAAGCTGGATTCTGGAAATGTCCTTATCATAATGGTCGTATGTGTATGGAAATATTGGAACGTTTTTCTTGAAAAACGATAGAGAACAGCTTTCATCATTATTAGACGAATAATAGTAATGATGAAGGCTGTTTTTTGTTGCTTAACCCCGGATTACTAATAATATTATGAGAAAACTATTATCTGTTTTACTGCTTATACAGTTTATGGCTTGTTTGTCTGTCAGTGCACAACAAATAAGAGAGTCGATATTGCTGAATAATGGATGGAAATTTGCGTATGGACATGCTGGTGACATGAAAAAAGATTTTACTCATGGAACTGAATATTTTACTTATTTCGCAAAGGCCAAGTCTTTTAATCAGAACCAAGGTCCAAGTTCCGAGCAGTTTAATGACTCTTTGTGGCAAACAGTCAGTTTACCGCACGATTGGGCAGTTGATCTTCCTTATTCAGAAGAAGCAAGTCATAGTCATGGATATAAAACCATCGGATGGAAATATCCTGAAACAAGTGTTGGATGGTATCGGCGTAAGTTTTATATTGCAGCAGAGGATTCAGGCAAACACATTGCTGTCAGATTTGATGGAATCTTTCGTAATGCACAAGTATTCTGCAACGGTTTTTATTTAGGACATGAACCGAGCGGATATGCTACTCAGGTTTATGATTTGACGGAATACTTGAATTACGGCGCAGAGAATCTGCTTACAGTCCGTGTAGATGCCAGTACGGAAGAAGGCTGGTATTACGAAGGAGCAGGAATTTATCGCGATGTGTGGTTGGAAAAGATGTCATTAGTTCATGTTGCTCCTTTTGGCACGTTCGTTACTTCTCACATAACCGATTCTTATAAGGCTGCCGATGTGAATATAGAAGTTCGTTTATCGAATAAGGGATTGGAACCGGCGAATTGTACAGTGGTCAATCGTGTCCTTGATGCTACAGGACGCGAAGTAGTCAGTACGCAGAAATCAGATATTACTTTAGCTCCTAAACAGGAAGAGGTGAAGCTATTGCAGTCGGTAAAGATGAATGATATTCATTTGTGGAATCTGGAACAGCCTTATTTATATACCTTATATACAGATGTATATGTCGGCGAGAAGTTGGTTGATACATCTTCTACCAATTTTGGAATCCGGAAAATCGAGTTTGATCCACAGAAAGGATTTATGCTAAATGGTTGTCCGGTTAAATTGAAAGGAACTAACTTACATCAGGATCATGCCGGAGTAGGGACTGGAATCCCCGACCGGTTGTGGGAGTATCGCATAAAGAAGATGAAAACGATAGGAAGTAATGCCATACGCACGTCGCACAATCCGATGTCGCCTGTCTTTCTGGATTTATGCGACCGCCTGGGAATGCTTGTTATTGAAGAAAATCGTCTGATGGGTATCAATCGTGAGCATATCGGTCTTTTGGAACATATGATCAAGCGTGACCGGAATCATCCATGTATTATTTTGTGGAGTATCGGAAATGAAGAGTGGGCACTCGAAGGTAATGAACGTGGATTGCGTATTACTAAATCGATGAGTGAATATGTACATCAGCTGGACTCAACTCGCCTGTCGACACAAGGAACGGCCGGTGGACGGGTTTCTCTCTTCGGAGTCGATGTGAAAGGATATAATTATCTCCGCCAGAACCCGATAGATGAATTCCATCAGAAACATCCTGAGTGGTATTCGCCGGTTGGTTCGGAGGAAACATCAGGATGTGGTACACGTAACGTTTATTATACCGATTCATTACGTGGTTGGATGGCTCCTATCAATCGTACGGCTCAAGATGATAATCATATTATTAATCCGATGGCAAGAGGCTGGCAGTTCTATCATGACCGTCCTTGGCTGGCCGGACTTTTCTATTGGACAGGACTTGATTATAGAGGTGAACCGAATCCGATGCTTTATCCGGCTACAGGCTCACAGTTTGGCATATTTGATTATTGCGGATTCCCTAAAGATGAAGCCTTTTATCTGAAATCTTGGTGGACTGACGAACCGGTTCTGCATTTGTCACCGCATTGGAATTTGTCTGGTCATGAAGGAGATAGTATTAATGTATGGGCATATAGCAATTGTGACGAAGTTGAACTGTTTGTCAACGGAAAAAGCTTAGGACGGAAGTCTATGCCGGTCAATGGATATATCGAATGGAAAACAATTTATCGTCCGGGTAGTTTACTGGCCAAAGGCTATAAGGCTGGCAAGAAAGTTATGGTAGAGAAAATAGAAACTACAGGTAAGGCTACCCGTATCTCAATAGAACCATATAATACAACTTTGAAGGCGGGCGGTCAGGATATTGCAATTGTAGATCTGACATTGAAAGATGAAAAAAATCGTGAAGTACCCGATGCCATGAATGAAATGATTGTTACCTTGACTGGTCCTGCAACGATATTGGGATACGGGAACGGTGATCCGGGATTCAAGGAAATAGAACGTCCTGTAAATGGTGAAACATCTTTCCGCATCAAAGCTTTTTCTGGAAAGGCACAGGTAATAATCCGTTCGCAGGAAGGAAAGAAAGGAAATGTCCAATTGGAAGTTTCTGGTACGGGATTGAAAAAAGCAACTCAACAATTTATAATAGATTAATATCATGAATAATATTCGAAATTTGGCGATGGCTTCTATGGTATGTGCCGGAAGCCTTGCAGGAATGGCTCAGCCGGCTCCTGCGATTTCTGCTGATCCGGTAATCGAGGCACATATTCAGGAATGGCTGAAAAAAATGACACTCGAAGAGAAAATCGGACAGATGTGTGAGATAACAGTCGATGTAGTTACTGATTTTCCAGGAAGCAAAGATGGGTTTAAGTTGAGCGAGGCTATGCTCGATACGGTGATAGGTAAGTATAAAGTTGGTTCTATCCTGAATGTTCCTTTAAGCGTAGCCCAGAAAAAAGAAGTGTGGGCGGCTGCCATTAAGCAAATTCAGGAGAAGTCGATGAAAGAAATAGGCATTCCATGTATTTATGGAGTGGACCAGATTCATGGAACCACCTATACACTCGATGGTACATTATTCCCTCAAGGTGTCAACATGGGAGCTACTTTCAATCGCAGCCTGGTTCGTCGTGGAGCAGAAATATCTGCTTACGAAACAAAGGCTGGCTGTATTCCCTGGACCTATGCTCCGGTTGTCGATTTAGGACGTGACCCGCGCTGGCCGCGTATGTGGGAGAACTACGGAGAAGACTGTTATGTGAATGCAGAAATGGGTGTTGAGGCTGTCAAAGGTTTTCAGGGAGATGATCCGAATCATATTGGCGAATATAATGTGGCAGCCTGCATGAAACATTACATGGGGTATGGTGTTCCAGTTTCGGGTAAAGACCGTACACCTTCTTCTATTTCACGAAGCGATATGCGTGAAAAACATTTTGCTCCGTTTTTGGCAGCAGTGAGAGCCGGTGCGCTGTCGGTTATGGTAAACTCAGGTGTAGACAATGGTATGCCTTTCCATGCTAATCGTGAACTGCTTACCGAATGGTTGAAGGAGGACTTGAACTGGGACGGTATGATTGTGACCGACTGGGCGGATATCAACAATCTGTGTACACGCGACCACATTGCAGCAACCAAGAAAGAAGCTGTCAAGATTGCCATCAATGCCGGAATCGACATGTCGATGGTTCCCTACGAAGTAAGCTTCTGCGACTACTTGAAAGAACTGGTACAGGAAGGTGAAGTTCCCATGAGCCGCATTGATGATGCCGTAGCCCGCGTATTACGTCTGAAATACCGTCTAGGGCTGTTCGAAAATCCATATTGGGATATTAAGAAATACGATAAGTTTGGTTCGAAGGAATTTGCAGCCGAAGCTTTGCAGGCCGCCGAAGAATCGGAAGTGCTGTTGAAGAATGAAGGCAATATCCTGCCGCTTGCCAAAGGAACAAAAATCCTGCTTGCCGGTCCGAATGCCAACTCCATGCGCTGCCTGAACGGAGGATGGTCGTACAGCTGGCAGGGACATCGTGCCGACGAATTTGCAGGAGCATATAATACGATTTACGAAGCATTGTGCAACAAATACGGCAAAGAGAACATCATTTACGAACCGGGTGTGACTTACGCTCCTTACAAAAAAGATAACTGGTGGGAAGAAAACCAGCCGGAAATCGAAAAATCAGTTGCCGCAGCCAGTCGTGCCGATGTGATTATTGCCTGCATCGGAGAAAACTCTTACTGCGAAACTCCGGGTAATTTGAGCAATCTGACCATGTCGGAAAACCAACGCAATCTGGTAAAAGCCCTTGCTGCAACCGGAAAGCCAGTCATTCTGATATTGAATCAAGGTCGTCCGCGTATCATCAACGACATTGTTCCACTGGCAAAAGCCGTAATTAACGTGATGCTTCCGGGCAATTATGGTGGCGATGCCCTTGCCAACCTGCTAGCCGGTGATGCCAACTTCAGCGGAAAGATGCCTTTCACCTATCCTAAATATATCAACGCATTGGCAAACTACGACTATAAGCCTTGCGAAAACATGGGACAGATGGGCGGAAATTACAACTACGACTCGGTAATGGATGTACAGTGGAATTTTGGTGATGGCTTGAGTTATACAACTTACAATTATTCAAATCTGAAAATTGACAAAACTTCATTTACTGCTGATGATGTCCTGACAGTCAGCGTCGATGTTACCAATACAGGAAAGGTAGCCGGAAAAGAAAGCGTACTGCTTTATTCAAAAGATTTGGTGGCAAGCAGCACTCCTGATAACATCCGTCTGCGTAACTTCGAAAAAGTGGCACTCAACCCAGGTGAAACCAAAACCGTAACCATGCAACTGAAAGGCAGTGATCTGGCATTTGTTGGTTACGACGGTAAATGGCGCCTGGAAAAAGGAGACTTTACAATAAAGTGTGGCGGACAGACATTAGATATTAATTGCACAGAAACAAAAGTATGGGATACTCCTAATCGTTGAGTATAATAAGTGTTTATAGAAAATCCCCGGCTGTTGTGGATAAATGATTCCCGAAGCCGGGGATTTTTTATGCCTTTAAGTCTGCATTGCCGAAGATTAAAGCTGCTTGTAGTATTATGCTGAAATACAGTGTTTTGAATAATATGCTGCGACGTATGAAAAAATATGCTGAAGTTTTCTCTAAAATATCAGCATGTTTTAGAGAAAATTTGTACGAAAAATAAAAAAACATCGAGATGTTTTTAGGGAGATTTCTTGTATCTTATTCCTTAATTGCCCCATATATGTAAAAAACTTGCAATCTTTCTCCTTATTGTGTTTAAGAAAAAGCTATCTTTGTCATCAGAACTTTTTTCCGGAAGACTTATGAATTATGATCTGATAACTATACTTGGTCCTACCGCTTCGGGCAAAACCCCTTTAGCTGCCGCTTTGGCTGTACAACTGCATGCTGAAATCATCAGTGGTGACAGTCGTCAGGTATATCGGTGTATGGACCTGGGTACAGGGAAAGATCTGGCAGATTATGTTGTAGACGGCTATCGTGTGCCTTATCATCTGATAGACATTGCAGAACCGGGATATAAATATAATGTATTCGAGTTTCAACGCGATTTTCTGAAAGCTTACGATGATATTCGCTCGCGTAATATCCTTCCGATATTATGTGGGGGAACGGGTATGTATCTGGAATCGGTCCTGAAAGGTTACAAGCTTTTGCCTGTACCCGAAAATCCGGAATTGAGAGCCAGACTGGCCGATAAATCACTCGAAGAACTTACTGCCATCTTGTCTTCTTATAAGAAACTGCATAATTCAACCGATGTAGATACAGCCAAACGGGCTATCCGTGCTATCGAAATAGAAGAATATTATTTGCATCAGCCGGTAGAGGCGCGTAAGTTTCCTGAAATTCACAGCCTGATAATCGGTGTGGATATAGACCGTGAGTTGAGAAGAGAAAAAATCTCCAGAAGGTTGAAGCAGCGTCTGGATGAAGGTATGGTTGACGAGGTGCGTGCTTTGATAGACGGGGGAATTGCTCCGGACGATCTGATATATTATGGGTTGGAATATAAATACCTTACGCTGTACGTTACCGGACAACTGACGTTTGATGAAATGTATCATCAACTGGAAATAGCCATTCATCAGTTTGCCAAACGGCAAATGACATGGTTCAGAGGCATGGAACGGCGTGGCTTTACTATACATTGGATAGATGCAACCCGCCCGATGGAGGAAAAAGTAAATGAAATAATCGGATTACTCAATAAAGAATAAGAAAATGGCAGTGGAACCTACTCGTTGGGGAGTGATATATAACCCAAAAGCTGGAAGTCGGAAAGCGCAGAAGCGCTGGAAGGAGATTCGCGGTTATATGGAAAGTCGCGGAGTCTTGTTCGATTACGTGCAGTCGGATGGATTCGGTTCGGTTGAGAGATTGTCCCGTGCATTGGCAAACAATGGCTATCGCACGATTGTCATCGTGGGTGGTGACGGAGCCATAAACGATGCTGTAAACGGCATTATGCTTTCGGATGTTCCCGATAAGCACGATATCGCGTTTGGAATTATTCCGAATGGTATCGGAAACGATTTTGCAAAATATTGGGGGCTTGATTCTGATGATTATAAAGGAGCGGTAGATGTACTGATAAACCGCCGTCTTAGAAAGGTTGATGTGGGAGTGTTCAGTTATTTTGATGGAGAAAAGCATCAGATACGGCATTTCCTGAATGCTGTTTATATCGGGTTGGGGGCACGTATTGTACTTATTACTAACGAAACACGTCGTTTTTGGGGAATACCTCTCTTTTCGTATCTTGCTTCACTGTTCCTTGTTGCTTTCGAACGTAAGTTGTATCGTATGCACCTGAAAGTAAACGATGAACATATACGGGGACGTTTGATGGCAGTAGCTATCGGAAGTGGACGTGGTTACGGACTGACACCTAGCGCTGTACCATATAACGGCTGGCTTGATGTATCACTGGTTTATCGTCCGGAACTTCGTCAGCTGATTTCTGGTCTGTGGATGATGCAGCAGGGGCGTTTGCTTAATCATAAGATCGTAAAGCCGTACCGAACCCGTAAAGTAAAGATATTGCGTGCCCAGAATGCTGAAATCAGCCTTGACGGACGTATCTGGTTCGACCGTCATTTCCCGATTGAGATAACCATTGCTCCCGAAGCACTGACATTAATAATACCAAACTGATTTAAAGATTTATGATACATACTATTTCTGATTTAAAGAAAAGCGATAATTTCTTTTTGCTGGCAGGACCTTGTGTGATAGAAGGAGAAGACATGGCTTTGCGTATTGCAGAACGTGTGGTAAAGATAACCGATAAGCTGGGTATACCTTATATATTTAAGGGATCGTACCGTAAAGCTAACCGCTCACGCTTGGATTCGTTTATGGGAATCGGCGATGAAAAGGCTTTGAAGATTCTTGCCAAGGTGCGTGATACATTCGATGTCCCGGTGGTAACAGATATACATGCAGCAGATGAAGCAGCTATGGCTGCCGAATATGTTGATGTGTTGCAGATTCCGGCCTTCTTGTGTCGTCAGACAGATTTGCTTGTTGCTGCCGCAAAAACCGGAAAGATTGTAAATATCAAGAAAGGACAGTTCCTTTCTCCCGGGGCCATGCGATTTGCAGCCGATAAAGTGGTAGAGGCGGGAAACAATGAGGTGATGCTGACTGAACGCGGAACAACTTTCGGTTATCAGGATTTGGTGGTCGATTATCGCGGAATACCGGAAATGCAAACATTCGGACATCCTGTAATATTGGATGTGACTCATTCATTGCAGCAACCAAACCAGACTTCCGGAGTAACAGGAGGAATGCCTCAGCTGATAGAAACAGTTGCAAAAGCGGGTGTCGCTGTAGGAGTAGATGGTTTGTTTATGGAAACACACGAAGATCCTTCGGTTGCGAAAAGTGATGGAGCAAATATGTTGAAGCTCGATTTGCTGGAAGATTTATTGGTGAAATTGGTACGTATTCGTCAGGCTTGCCGATAATGTAAAATTTATATCGGAATGTATGTTGCATGTTTTCCGATAAAAAACTATATCTTTGCACAACCAAAAAATAGAGTTCAAAAAGTAAAAAAGATATGCTTACTATTAAACAAATTACAGAAGATACCGATAAGGTAATTCGCGGATTGGAAAAGAAACACTTTGCCAATGCAAAAGAAACCATTGCGCAAGTGATTGAATTGAATGACAAAAGACGTAATGCGCAAAATCAATTAGATAGAAATCTTGCTGAAGTAAATTCAATATCGAAGAATATCGGTTTACTGATGAAAGAAGGCAAGAAAGAAGAAGCTGAAACAGCTAAAGCTCGTGTAGCAGAAATAAAGGAAGTGAGCAAGAGTTTGCAGGCTGAGATGGATCAGGCTGCTGAAGATATGCAGAACCTGTTGTATACTATTCCTAATGTTCCTTACGATGAAGTGCCTGAAGGCGTTGGTGCTGAAGACAATGAAGTTGTGAAGATGGGAGGAATGGAAACCGAACTTCCTAAAGATGCACTGCCTCACTGGGAACTGGCAAAGAAATATGATTTAATAGATTTTGACCTGGGTGTAAAGATTACAGGTGCCGGATTCCCGGTTTATAAAGGACAGGGAGCTCGTTTGCAGCGTGCTTTGATTAACTTCTTCCTTGATGAAGCTCGTGCTGCCGGATATGAAGAAATCATGCCGCCTACAGTAGTAAATGCTGCTTCTGGTTATGGCACCGGACAGTTGCCTGATAAGGAAGGCCAGATGTATCACTGCAATCTGGATGATTTGTATCTGATTCCTACAGCAGAGGTTCCTGTAACAAATATTTATCGCGACGTGATTTTGGATGAGAAACAGTTGCCTATTAAGAACTGTGCTTATACCCAGTGTTTCCGTCGTGAAGCCGGTTCTTATGGAAAAGATGTACGTGGCTTGAACCGTTTGCATGAATTCTCTAAAGTGGAACTGGTACGCATTGACAAACCGGAACACTCTAAACAATCTCATCAGGAAATGTTGGATCATGTAGAAGGTTTGTTGCAGAAGCTGGAATTACCTTATCGTATCCTTCGTCTGTGTGGAGGTGATATGAGCTTTACAGCTGCTTTGTGCTTCGACTTTGAAGTTTATTCTGAAGCTCAGAAGCGCTGGTTGGAAGTCAGCTCAGTTTCTAACTTCGATACTTATCAGGCAAATCGTTTGAAATGTCGTTACCGCAATGCAGATAAGAAGACTGAACTTTGTCATACATTAAACGGATCTGCTTTGGCTTTGCCGCGTATAGTTGCTGCTTTGTTGGAAAATAATCAGACTCCTGAAGGTATTCGCATACCGAAGGCTTTGGTTCCATATTGTGGCTTTGACATGATAAAATAATTTTAAAAAGAATATAATAATGAAGAGGGGCTATCGGGATTTTACCGGATAGCCCCTCTCTTTTAGACTTTTATCAGATGTGCTAGAAACAACTTTGACTCCAATTAGTTGCAAATGGAATTTTTTTTGCACAAAAGAGAAAAAATAACCGTTTATTTTTTTTTCTTTATTTCATTTAATTACTATTTTTGAGGAGGCAATAAAATAACATTTTTTATAGAATTATTAATTATAACCTTAATATAACAGCTATGAGTTATTTACGATTCGACAAAACGCTAATGACGAATTTGGAAGAATCTCTTACGCGTGAGATTTTACGTACAAATCGTTCTGGTGCGTACCACTGTTCTACTATTGTAGATTGTAATACTCGCAAATATCATGGTTTGTTGGTCATTCCAGTACCAGAACTGGATGATGAAAACCATGTTTTGCTTTCTTCATTGGATGAAACAATCGTACAGCACGGAGCTGAATTTAATTTAGGGCTCCATAAATATCATGGGGATAATTTTAGTCCTCGTGGACATAAGTATATCCGTGAATTTGAATGTGAAAAGGTTCCTACTACAATATATAGAGTAGGGGGTGTAGTCCTGAAAAAGGAAAAATTATTCGTACACCATGAAAACAGAATATTAATTCGTTATACCTTGCTGGAAGCTCATTCAAAAACGACTCTTCGTCTGCGTCCATATTTGGCTTTCCGTAGTGTTCGCCAGTATACGCATGAGAATGCGCAGGCAAGTCGCCATTACGATGAAGTTAAAAATGGTTTGAAAACTTGCATGTATCCGGGATATCCCGATTTATACATGCAGATGAGTAAAAATAATGATTTTCATTTCCAACCCGACTGGTACAGAGGTATAGAATATACAAAAGAGCAGGAACGCGGGTATGATTTTAACGAAGACTTGTATGTTCCTGGATATTTTGAAATGGAAATCACCAAGGATGAGCCGATTGTGTTCTCTGGTGGTATCTCTGAAATTGAACCGGAAAGACTGAACGAACTGTTTGCACAGGAAGCAGACAGACGTACTCCTCGTGATAGCTTTAAAAACTGTTTGGTAAACGCTGCTCATCAGTTCTTGAACAAGCAAGGTGATGAATATTATATTTTGGCAGGTTACCCATGGTTTAAATGTCGTGCACGTGATATGTTTATCTCTTTGCCGGGATTGACTCTTGCCATTAATGAACTTGATAAGTTCGATATGGTAATGAATACTGCGGTAAAAGCTATCTATGCTTTCATGAAAGGAGAGGATACTTCTTTGATAGTGTACGAAATGGAACATCCTGATGTGCTTTTGTGGGCTATATGGACTGTTCAGCAGTTTGGTAAAGCTGTTTCTAGAAAGGATGCTTATCAGAAGTATGGAAACCTGTTGAAGGATATAATGACATATCTTGTTGATGGTAAACATCCTAATTTGGCACTTCATGACAACGGCTTGGTTTACTCTGATGGTAAAGATAAAGCGGTGACATGGATGAATGCAACTGTCAACGGTCGTCCTGTAACTCCTCGTTCGGGCTATATTGTTGAGTTTAATACATTGTGGTACAATGCACTGATGTATGTATCAGAGTTGTTGGCCGAAAATGAAGGTGCATCAGAGCTTTCTTCTCGACTGGCAGGTATAGCCGGAAAGACAGCCAAGTCATTTGTCGATACATTCTTGAACGAATATGGTTATTTACTTGATTATGTAGATGGCGATATGCTCGACTGGAGTGTTCGTCCTAATATGATTTTTGCAGCCTCATTCGATTATTCTCCTCTGGATGCCAAACAGAAGAAGGGTATCGTAGATATTGCAACTAGAGAATTGCTTACTCCGAAGGGATTACGTTCGTTAAGCCCGAAGAGCGGAGGATATAATCCTAATTATGTAGGTCCTCAGTTGCAGCGTGATTATGCATATCATCAGGGTACAGCATGGCCTTGGCTGGAAGGCTTCTATCTGGAAGCTTACTTGCGCTTGTATAAGCGTAGTGCTATTTCATTCGTTGAACGTCAGATGATTGGCTATGAAGACGAAATGAGTTTGCACTGTCTGGGTGCTATTCCTGAATTGTTTGACGGTAATCCACCGTTTAAAGGTAGAGGAGCCGTTTCGTTTGCAATGAACGTTGCACAAATTTTGAGAACTTTAAATCTATTGGAAAAATATGATAATCAATAAAAAGGAGGAAAGCATATGAAGGTTTTAATGTTTGGTTGGGAATTTCCTCCTCATATCTTAGGAGGTTTAGGTACTGCCAGTTACGGTTTGACTAAAGGTATGTCGCAACAGCCGGATATGGATATTACTTTCTGTATTCCGAAACCGTGGGGAGATGAAGACCAAAGTTTCCTGAAAATTATTGGAATGAACAGTGTTCCTATTGTATGGCGCGATGTACAGTGGGATTATGTAAATAGTCGTGTAGGGCATTATATGGATCCGCAACTTTATTATGACTTGCGTGAACATATTTATGCTGACTTCAATTATATGCATACAAACGATTTGGGTTGTATGGAATTCTCAGGACGTTATCCTGATAATTTGCATGAGGAAATTAATAACTATTCTATTGTTGCCGGTGTGGTAGCACGTCAACAGCAATTTGATATCATCCATTCACACGATTGGTTGACTTATCCGGCCGGAATTCATGCAAAACAGATTTCGGGAAAACCGTTGGTTATTCATGTGCATGCAACTGATTTCGACCGTAGCCGTGGTAATGTGAACCCAACCGTATATTCAATCGAAAAGAATGGTATGGACCATGCAGATTGTATTATGTGCGTAAGTGAACTTACCCGTCAGACGGTTATTCATAAATATTATCAGGATCCGCGTAAGGTATTTACTATGCATAATGCTGTATCTCCGTTGCCAAAAGAAATACAGGAGATTGTACCGCGTAAGAATCCGAAAGAAAAGATCGTAACATTCTTGGGACGTATCACTATGCAGAAAGGACCTGAATATTTCGTTGAGGCTGCTGCTATGGTACTGAAACGTACTCGTAATATTCGTTTCGTGATGGCGGGAAGCGGTGATATGATGAATGCAATGATTCGTCTGGCTGCTGAACGTGGTATCGCAGATCGTTTCCATTTCCCGGGATTTATGAAAGGAAAACAGGTATATGAGGTATTGAAAGCTAGTGATGTGTATATCATGCCTTCTGTATCAGAACCTTTTGGTATTTCTCCGCTTGAGGCAATGCAGTGTAGTGTTCCGACTATCATCTCTAAACAGTCGGGATGTGCCGAAATCCTCGATAAGTGTATAAAAACCGATTATTGGGATATTCACGCAATGGCAGATGCTATTCATTCTATTTGTACCAACCAGTCGCTTTATGAATATCTGCGCGATGAAGGTAAGAAAGAAGTGGATGGTATCGTATGGGAAAAAGTTGGTTTGAAAGTACGCGCATTGTACGATCAGGTTTTAAAAAATTATGGTAAATAATAAATGCTAAGTTAGTTATGAAAACAATCTGTCTTTACTTTGAAATACACCAGATTATACATTTGAAACGTTATCGTTTCTTCGAAATAGGAACAGACCACTATTATTATGATGATTATGCCAATGAACAAGGCATTAACGAAGTGGTTGAACGCTCTTATATTCCAGCTCTGAAAACTCTTATTGAAATGGCAAAGGAAAATGAAGGCATGTTTAAGGTTGCCCTTTCTATTTCCGGAGTTGCATTGGAACAGTTGGAGATACATGCACCGGCTGTAATTGAGCTGTTACACGAACTGAATGCAACAGGATGTTGTGAGTTTATCTGTGAACCTTATTCACATGGACTTTCATCATTGGCAAATGAAGATTGCTTCCGCGAGGAGGTAGAACAAATGCGTCGTAAGGTAAAAGACTATTTCGGTCAGGAACCCAAAGTATTCCGTAACTCTAGCTTGATTTACGATAATGAAATAGGTGGCATTGTTGCAAGCATGGGCTTCAAGGGTATGTTGGTAGAAGGTGCAAAACACGTATTGGGTTGGAAGAGTGCTCACTATTTGTACCACTGCGCAGAAAATCCGAATCTGAAGCTTTTGATGCGTGACTTTAAGTTGTCAGACGATATCAGCCTTCGTTTCTCTAACAGCGAATGGAGTGAATATCCGTTGTTTGCTGATAAATATATTGACTGGATTGCTTCTCTTCCAGAAAATGAACAGGTTATCAATATCTTCATGGAATTGTCAGCACTGGGTATAGCACAGCCATTGTCTTCTAATATATTGGAATTCCTGAAGGCTTTGCCGGTATGTGCAAAACAAAGAGGTATCACTTTCTCTACACCGACTGAAATCGTTACTAAGCTGAAATCAGTGGATATGGTAGATGTACCTTATCCGATGTCATGGGCAGACGAAGAAAGAGATATCAGTCCGTGGTTGGGTAATGTAATGCAGCGTGAAGCTTTCAACAAGCTTTATAGTGTAGCCGAACGTGTTCATTTGTGTGATGACCGTCGCATCAAGCAAGACTGGTATTATTTGCAGGCTAGTAACAACTTCCGTTTCATGACTACTAAGGATACAGGTGTAGGATTGAACAGAGGTATTTACGATTCTCCTTATGATGCCTTTACTAACTATATGAATATCTTGGGTGATTTCTTGGGACGAGTTAATGCTCTTTATCCTGTAGATATGGATAATGAAGAATTAAGTTCACTGTTGACAACAATTAAGAATCAGGGAGAAGAACTGGTACAGTTGACAAGTGAAGTAAATAAACTTCAGGCAGCATTGAAGAAAGCGGAAGGTGCCAAGAAAACAACTACCAAGAAAACAGCTGAAGGTACTGAAAAGAAATCGACAGCTAAGAAAACAACAAAGAAAGAGGCTTAATTGATTTTCTCTGAGATCTTTGATCGTTGGAGTTTCAACGGACACTGTCCAAAATTTTGTGTAAATGGAAACAGGATTCAGTTGTAAGTTTGTTCTTATATCTGAATTCTGTTTTCA
>ENA-UEPS01000044-UEPS01000044.1-human-gut-metagenome-genome-assembly--contig:-NODE-44-length-107951-cov-7.041613_pt1 | contig 107951 bp, 92 predicted proteins | sample MGYA00242904_ERZ507924 | MGnify/ENA primary metagenome ERZ507924 (study PRJEB26167, sample SAMN06115422) | human gut metagenome | host: Homo sapiens | place: China:Sichuan | collected 2014-10-16...
CGCACATTCGTGTTACCATCGCTGTTCTCGATATAGACTATCTTGTCACCGATAACATATACGCCAGGCCTGTAGCCCAGGAACTTCTTGTAGGTTGGTTTTGCATCATGCTTCTCTGTTTCAATGAACTGATGGTCAAAGTCAAAATCATACTCTTGACCGGATTTCAATTGACCAGTAGCAAGCAGGGCTTTGATCAATAAGCAGTTCATCTTGTCTGCAGTATTGAAATCATAGGAGTTGCCAGAAGCAGATTTATAGGTGATGTTCTTACAAGTCAGTTCTTCGATAGCACGCAATATGGTGTCTGCGCTGCAAGTGCGAAGAGTTGGATGAAGAGACAAATGTTTCATCAAGTGAGTTGTAACATCCTCAATACATGAGCCGCCACAAAGATATACGCACATCAGAGAGCGTAGAATTTCGCTATATTGATAACCAAACATAGTGCATCTCAATCCCAAGGTGGAATCTATGGTTTGAGCTAAAAGAGCATCAAATTGCTCCATAATAGAAAAAATTCCTCCAAAAGGAGTGAGTTTCTCAGATTTTATTTGTATCTTTGCCATGTCATATTAGAGTTTTGCTTGTCTTCTTTTCGCAACACTAAGGTAAGTGAAAATTCTGACATGGCAAAATCCTGGGCAACTTTTTGTTGCTCAGGCACTTATAAATAATGTTAAACTATAGTGTTGCGGAATTAAGGACATCCTAATTAACTACCTGCGGATTTTAGGTATTATTATAGAAGCCCCCATGAATAAATCGCTCATCATTTTCGGCATCGTCAACATAACCTCGGACAGTTTCTCCGATGGAGGCCGGTATCTGGCGCCAGACGCAGCCATTGCGCAGGCGCGTAAGCTGATGGCCGAGGGGGCAGATGTGATCGACCTCGGTCCGGCATCCAGCAATCCCGACGCCGCGCCTGTTTCGTCCGACACAGAAATCGCGCGTATCGCGCCGGTGCTGGACGCGCTCAAGGCAGATGGCATTCCCGTCTCGCTCGACAGTTATCAACCCGCGACGCAAGCCTATGCCTTGTCGCGTGGTGTGGCCTATCTCAATGATATTCGCGGTTTTCCAGACGCTGCGTTCTATCCGCAATTGGCGAAATCATCTGCCAAACTCGTCGTTATGCATTCGGTGCAAGACGGGCAGGCAGATCGGCGCGAGGCACCCGCTGGCGACATCATGGATCACATTGCGGCGTTCTTTGACGCGCGCATCGCGGCGCTGACGGGTGCCGGTATCAAACGCAACCGCCTTGTCCTTGATCCCGGCATGGGGTTTTTTCTGGGGGCTGCTCCCGAAACCTCGCTCTCGGTGCTGGCGCGGTTCGATGAATTGCGGCTGCGCTTCGATTTGCCGGTGCTTCTGTCTGTTTCGCGCAAATCCTTTCTGCGCGCGCTCACAGGCCGTGGTCCGGGGGATGTCGGGGCCGCGACACTCGCTGCAGAGCTTGCCGCCGCCGCAGGTGGAGCTGACTTCATCCGCACACACGAGCCGCGCCCCTTGCGCGACGGGCTGGCGGTATTGGCGGCGCTGAAAGAAACCGCAAGAATTCGTTAACTGCACATTCGGGATATTTCTCTATATTCGCGCTTCATCAGAAAACTGAAGGAACCTCCATTGAATCGAACTAATATTTTTTTTGGTGAATCGCATTCTGACTGGTTGCCTGTCAGAGGCGGAGAATCTGGTGATTTTGTTTTTCGACGTGGTGACGGGCATGCCTTCGCGAAAATCGCACCTGCTTCCCGCCGCGGTGAGCTCGCTGGAGAGCGTGACCGCCTCATTTGGCTCAAAGGTCGAGGTGTGGCTTGCCCCGAGGTCATCAACTGGCAGGAGGAACAGGAGGGTGCATGCTTGGTGATAACGGCAATTCCGGGAGTACCGGCGGCTGATCTGTCTGGAGCGGATTTGCTCAAAGCGTGGCCGTCAATGGGGCAGCAACTTGGCGCTGTTCACAGCCTATCGGTTGATCAATGTCCGTTTGAGCGCAGGCTGTCGCGAATGTTCGGACGCGCCGTTGATGTGGTGTCCCGCAATGCCGTCAATCCCGACTTCTTACCGGACGAGGACAAGAGTACGCCGCAGCTCGATCTTTTGGCTCGTGTCGAACGAGAGCTACCGGTGCGGCTCGACCAAGAGCGCACCGATATGGTTGTTTGCCATGGTGATCCCTGCATGCCGAACTTCATGGTGGACCCTAAAACTCTTCAATGCACGGGTCTGATCGACCTTGGGCGGCTCGGAACAGCAGATCGCTATGCCGATTTGGCACTCATGATTGCTAACGCCGAAGAGAACTGGGCAGCGCCAGATGAAGCAGAGCGCGCCTTCGCTGTCCTATTCAATGTATTGGGGATCGAAGCCCCCGACCGCGAACGCCTTGCCTTCTATCTGCGATTGGACCCTCTGACTTGGGGTTGATGTTCATGCCGCCTGTTTTTCCTGCTCATTGGCACGTTTCGCAACCTGTTCTCATTGCGGACACCTTTTCCAGCCTCGTTTGGAAAGTTTCATTGCCAGACGGGACTCCTGCAATCGTCAAGGGATTGAAACCTATAGAAGACATTGCTGATGAACTGCGCGGGGCCGACTATCTGGTATGGCGCAATGGGAGGGGAGCAGTCCGGTTGCTCGGTCGTGAGAACAATCTGATGTTGCTCGAATATGCCGGGGAGCGAATGCTCTCTCACATCGTTGCCGAGCACGGCGACTACCAGGCGACCGAAATTGCAGCGGAACTAATGGCGAAGCTGTATGCCGCATCTGAGGAACCCCTGCCTTCTGCCCTTCTCCCGATCCGGGATCGCTTTGCAGCTTTGTTTCAGCGGGCGCGCGATGATCAAAACGCAGGTTGTCAAACTGACTACGTCCACGCGGCGATTATAGCCGATCAAATGATGAGCAATGCCTCGGAACTGCGTGGGCTACATGGCGATCTGCATCATGAAAACATCATGTTCTCCAGTCGCGGCTGGCTGGTGATAGATCCCGTCGGTCTGGTCGGTGAAGTGGGCTTTGGCGCCGCCAATATGTTCTACGATCCGGCTGACAGAGACGACCTTTGTCTCGATCCTAGACGCATTGCACAGATGGCGGACGCATTCTCTCGTGCGCTGGACGTCGATCCGCGTCGCCTGCTCGACCAGGCGTACGCTTATGGGTGCCTTTCCGCAGCTTGGAACGCGGATGGAGAAGAGGAGCAACGCGATCTAGCTATCGCGGCCGCGATCAAGCAGGTGCGACAGACGTCATACTAGATATCAAGCGACTTCTCCTATCCCCTGGGAACACATCAATCTCACCGGAGAATATCGCTGGCCAAAGCCTTAGCGTAGGATTCCGCCCCTTCCCGCAAACGACCCCGACCCGCGCCACGGCCCACGAGCGGACGCCGCAGCAGGAGCGCCAGAAGGCCGCCAGAGAGGCCGAGCGCGGCCGTGAGGCTTGGACGCTAGGGCAGGGCATGAAAAAGCCCGTAGCGGGCTGCTACGGGCGTCTGACGCGGTGGAAAGGGGGAGGGGATGTTGTCTACATGGCTCTGCTGTAGTGAGTGGGTTGCGCTCCGGCAGCGGTCCTGATCAATCGTCACCCTTTCTCGGTCCTTCAACGTTCCTGACAACGAGCCTCCTTTTCGCCAATCCATCGACAATCACCGCGAGTCCCTGCTCGAACGCTGCGTCCGGACCGGCTTCGTCGAAGGCGTCTATCGCGGCCCGCAACAGCGGCGAGAGCGGAGCCTGTTCAACGGTGCCGCCGCGCTCGCCGGCATCGCTGTCGCCGGCCTGCTCCTCAAGCACGGCCCCAACAGTGAAGTAGCTGATTGTCATCAGCGCATTGACGGCGTCCCCGGCCGAAAAACCCGCCTCGCAGAGGAAGCGAAGCTGCGCGTCGGCCGTTTCCATCTGCGGTGCGCCCGGTCGCGTGCCGGCATGGATGCGCGCGCCATCGCGGTAGGCGAGCAGCGCCTGCCTGAAGCTGCGGGCATTCCCGATCAGAAATGAGCGCCAGTCGTCGTCGGCTCTCGGCACCGAATGCGTATGATTCTCCGCCAGCATGGCTTCGGCCAGTGCGTCGAGCAGCGCCCGCTTGTTCCTGAAGTGCCAGTAAAGCGCCGGCTGCTGAACCCCCAACCGTTCCGCCAGTTTGCGTGTCGTCAGACCGTCTACGCCGACCTCGTTCAACAGGTCCAGGGCGGCACGGATCACTGTATTCGGCTGCAACTTTGTCATGCTTGACACTTTATCACTGATAAGCATAATATGTCCACCAACTTATCAGTGATAAAGAATCCGCGCGTTCAATCGGACCAGCGGAGGCTGGTCCGGAGGCCAGACGTGAAACCCAACAGACCCCTGATCGTAATTCTGAGCACTGTCGCGCTCGACGCTGTCGGCATCGGCCTGATTATGCCGGTGCTGCCGGGCCTCCTGCGCGATCTGGTTCACTCGAACGACGTCACCGCCCACTATGGCATTCTGCTGGCGCTGTATGCGTTGATGCAATTTGCCTGCGCACCTGTGCTGGGCGCGCTGTCGGATCGTTTCGGGCGGCGGCCGGTCTTGCTCGTCTCGCTGGCCGGCGCTGCTGTCGACTACGCCATCATGGCGACGGCGCCTTTCCTTTGGGTTCTCTATATCGGGCGGATCGTGGCCGGCATCACCGGGGCGACTGGGGCGGTAGCCGGCGCTTATATTGCCGATATCACTGATGGCGATGAGCGCGCGCGGCACTTCGGCTTCATGAGCGCCTGTTTCGGGTTCGGGATGGTCGCGGGACCTGTGCTCGGTGGGCTGATGGGCGGTTTCTCCCCCCACGCTCCGTTCTTCGCCGCGGCAGCCTTGAACGGCCTCAATTTCCTGACGGGCTGTTTCCTTTTGCCGGAGTCGCACAAAGGCGAACGCCGGCCGTTACGCCGGGAGGCTCTCAACCCGCTCGCTTCGTTCCGGTGGGCCCGGGGCATGACCGTCGTCGCCGCCCTGATGGCGGTCTTCTTCATCATGCAACTTGTCGGACAGGTGCCGGCCGCGCTTTGGGTCATTTTCGGCGAGGATCGCTTTCACTGGGACGCGACCACGATCGGCATTTCGCTTGCCGCATTTGGCATTCTGCATTCACTCGCCCAGGCAATGATCACCGGCCCTGTAGCCGCCCGGCTCGGCGAAAGGCGGGCACTCATGCTCGGAATGATTGCCGACGGCACAGGCTACATCCTGCTTGCCTTCGCGACACGGGGATGGATGGCGTTCCCGATCATGGTCCTGCTTGCTTCGGGTGGCATCGGAATGCCGGCGCTGCAAGCAATGTTGTCCAGGCAGGTGGATGAGGAACGTCAGGGGCAGCTGCAAGGCTCACTGGCGGCGCTCACCAGCCTGACCTCGATCGTCGGACCCCTCCTCTTCACGGCGATCTATGCGGCTTCTATAACAACGTGGAACGGGTGGGCATGGATTGCAGGCGCTGCCCTCTACTTGCTCTGCCTGCCGGCGCTGCGTCGCGGGCTTTGGAGCGGCGCAGGGCAACGAGCCGATCGCTGATAGAGGTTTATAGCGGCTTCGTTCCCTTCCGCAACCGTCAGCATGATCTGCTCCACATGCTCGCGGCCATAGTCTATCACCGCCCGCAGCAGCATACCGGCGACCCCTCGGCCTCGCTGTTCGGGCTCCACGAAAACGCCGGACAGATGCGCCTTGTGAGCGTCCTTGGGGCCGTCCTCCTGTTTGAAGACCGACAGCCCAATGATCTCGCCGTCGATGTAGGCGCCGAATGCCACGGCATCTCGCAACCGTTCAGCGAACGCCTCCATGGGCTTTTTCTCCTCGTGCTCGTAAACGGACCCGAACATCTCTGGAGCTTTCTTCAGGGCCGACAATCGGATCTCGCGGAAATCCTGCACGTCGGCCGCTCCAAGCCGTCGAATCTGAGCCTTAATCACAATTGTCAATTTTAATCCTCTGTTTATCGGCAGTTCGTAGAGCGCGCCGTGCGTCCCGAGCGATACTGAGCGAAGCAAGTGCGTCGAGCAGTGCCCGCTTGTTCCTGAAATGCCAGTAAAGCGCTGGCTGCTGAACCCCCAGCCGGAACTGACCCCACAAGGCCCTAGCGTTTGCAATGCACCAGGTCATCATTGACCCAGGCGTGTTCCACCAGGCCGCTGCCTCGCAACTCTTCGCAGGCTTCGCCGACCTGCTCGCGCCACTTCTTCACGCGGGTGGAATCCGATCCGCACATGAGGCGGTCGCAAGGGCGGACGAAAATTCGCGCTCACCAAAGCTCAGGTGCGTCTCGCGCAAGCCGCCATGGCCCAGCGCGATACTTCAGTTTCCGATCTCTGCAAGGAACTCGGCATCGAGCGCGTCACTCTCTACCGATATGTCGGTCCCAAAGGCGAGCTCAGAGACCATGGAAAGCATGTTCTCGGACTTACGTCGCAACTCGTTTCTTTTCGCAAGTTGAGCCACCTCCGCGCTTCATCAGAAAACTGAAGGAACCTCTATTATCAATGAGCAATTAAAATCCTTCTACAGAAAGAATTTAACGTGGCATGCGCATGGCAATACCATGAAAAATACCCTACTTAGCGAATTGCACGTTTAGTCGGCCTAAACAGATCAAACCATCGAACTTGGTGCCCCCATCAATGGCAGCCCCCCGTAGGCATGCTTCTTCCATGCCCAGATTGTAGCAGCCCCCCATTCTTCACTGCACAGAAAAGATTGCCGTTTGAGCGAATATTCAATAGAATGCGCATATTTACTGAACAGTAAACGAGGCATTGACTCGACATGCTTGAGTCCACTCTAACCGAACGACAGTTGATTACCCACTTCATGGACACTCTGCGAGAGCTCCCGGACGTGGAAGCCAACCTTAACCATTGGGAGCCCATCGGCAAGCACAACGATCGCGGGTATGACGCCCAAGTCGACCTGCGCATCGCAGGCAAGTCCTTGGTCCTATTGCTTGAAGCCAAGAAGGCCGTCTTTCCACGAGATGTTCGCCAAGTAATCTGGCAACTTCGGGTGGCGAGCCACGGGAGGCCTTCTGGACAGGGGGAAGAACCCTTGCCGCTTCTCATCGCCGAGTCCATCTCTCCCGGAGCGAAGGAGCTGCTCAGAAGCGAGCGCGTCGGCTACTACGACAGCGGTGGCAGTTTGTACCTGCCTGCGCCCGGTGCCTACCTCTATATCGACAGACCGCCACCCAAGGCCCTGACGAAATCTGTGCGCACACTGTTTACCGGACGGCGCGCCCAAGTGCTTCACGCCCTGTTGGTGCAGCATCAGAACTGGTTTGGCGTCACAGAGCTGGCACAGCAGGCGATGGTGTCGCCTGCCACCGCCTCGCAGGTGCTAACCGAGCTGGAGCGCTTCGACTGGCTGGAGTCGCGTGGGCAAGGCCCAAGCAAGGAGCGCCACCTTCGCGAGCCGGCGGCCTTGCTGGACACCTGGGCCAAGCAACTCGCCACCATTCGTCCGCCAGCCCTGCGCCGGTACTACGTGCCAGGCACAAAGGCCGACGCGCTGGCGGTGCGGATCGGCCGTGCCTTCGACGCGCACGACGTCCAGTACGAGGTCAGCCACGAGGCCGCCGCGCAACGCTATGCGCCGTTCCTTTCCAACGTCTCCCAGGTGCGCGTGCGGGTACTGATCGGGGTGAACGCCGATGCCGCGATCGGCGACTTGGATGCACGTGTCGTCAACGAAGGCGCTAACTTGGGCGTCATCGAAGCCAAGTCTCCGGGTGAGCTGTTGTTTCGCGAGCAGATGGATGGCCTATGGCTGGCTAGCCCAATCCAAATCTATCTCGATCTGCTGCGCGGCGAAGGCCGCTCCAAGGAAATGGCCGAGCACTTCCGCAAAGAAAGGATCGGCTTCTGATGGCCAAGCCCGCAACGTTCGACGGTTATAGCGACCAGTACACGGTGGACTGCGAACGTGTTCTCGTGACGCTGCTGCGCGGTCTCGGGCCGTGGAAGGACTCGGTCTACCTGGTCGGTGGACTCACACCACGGTATCTCGTCGCCGCGCGGCCGCCTGTGGTTCCGGCGCACGCAGGCACGCTGGACGTGGACATAGTGATCGACCTGCAAATCCTGGCCAACACCGAGGCGTATCACACGCTGGACGACAATCTCAAGAAGATGGGCTTCGAGCGCGCAGAGAACGAAGCCGGGAAGAAACTCTCGTGGCGTTGGCAGACCCGTACCGAACACGGTGCGCTGATGGTCCTGGAACTACTGGCGGACGCGCCGGATCTCGCCGGCGGCAAGGTACAGCCCCTGCCGACCGAGGGGACGATCTCGGCCCTGAACATTCCACATTCGTCGATCGTCTTCGACCTGCATCAGGTCACCGAAATCCAGGCGGAGCTGCTCGGCGGCAACGGCGTCGCTACCGAGAAGATCAAGCATGCCAATCTCGTCAGCTTCACCTGCCTGAAGTCCTTCGCGTTCGATCAGCGATTCGAGCGTAAAGACGCACACGATCTGATCTATTGCATCGAGCACGCGCCCGAAGGCATGGACGCCGTGGCCGAAGCCTTCCGCAAGGAACGAGCTGGCAAGCATGGCGCCGTCATCGAGGCCTCGCTAGCGATCCTGCGTAGCCGTTTCACCAACGACGAGAAGACGGAGGGCTATCGCAAGGATGGCCCCGTGTCGGTTGCCAAGTTCGAGCTGGGCGAAGGCGATGATCCCGAGCAACGCGAAGCGCGGGCATTGCGGCAGCGTCAAGCCGGCGACGTGATCGAACAACTGCTTGCGCGAATCGGATAAGGTGGACACGCATGGCGATCAAAGCAATCTTCGTAGGCATCAACAAGCATCTCGATAGCTCCATACCCGAATTGAGCGGAGCGCGCCGTGACGCGACAGCGTTGTGGGCGTTGTTCACCGATACGATCGAAGGCCTGAGTGCGCGTCTGCTGGTAGATGAAGCCGCGACGCACATGGAAGTCTCAAGCGCCATGCTCGGCACCTTGGCTGCCGCGAGCGCGGACGACGTGGTGGTCATCGCGTTCGCCGGGCATGGCTCGCCAGACGGCAACTTGGTGCTGTTCGACACGAACGCGAGTGACCTCGCAGGAACGGCCCTGTCGATGGCTGGTTTGGCGGATGCCTTCAAGGCAACGAAGGCCCGTGCCGTCCTGTGTATCCTTGACTGCTGCTTTAGCGGTCAAGCACCGGCGCGCGTGCTGGAGACGGCAGCTCGCCCGCGCAGTGCGTTCGCACTCACCGGCATTTACGGTGAGGGACGCATCCTCCTGGCTGCCTGTGCAACCAACGAATCCGCATGGGAGCAACCGGGCACGGGGCACGGTCTACTCACACATGCGGTAATCGAGACCCTGACCGGCGACGCCGGCGAATCCGTCAGCTTCCCCGAGATCGCGGGCGAGATCATCCGATTGGCACGGGTGGAGGCCGAGCGCATCAGCGTCACACAAACGCCTGTGTTCCTGGGCCATGTTCAGGGCGGCCTGACATTTCCGGTTCTCAAGCGCGGCGACAACTACGCCGCGGCCTTTCCCGCCAGAGCCGTACAGCAGATGTCCGGATCGTTCGCGGAGTTTTCCGCGCACGGCTTTCCGCCCGAGATCGTCGAGCGATGGTCAGCAGACTTTCCTCAAGGCCTCAACACGCTGCAGCTCAAGGCCGTCAACGAGTTCGGCGTACTCAGCGGCAATTCCTTGTTGGTGGTTGCGCCGACGAGTTCAGGCAAGACGATGGTCGGCGAGGTGGCGGCGATTCAGGCGGTCACCGCCGGCAAGAAGGCAGCGTTCCTCTTGCCCTATCGCGCACTGGTCAACGAAAAGTTCGAGGAGTTCACCGAGCGCTATGCGGCGGCAGGACTGCGGGTAGCCCGCTGCAGTGGAGATGCCACTGACGGCATTGGGCCCGTGCTGGCCGGGCGCTATGACTTGGGCTTTTTCACCTACGAGACCTTTCTTAACCTCGCCCTCGGCTCACCACGGCTTCTGACGCAGCTCGGCCTGGTTGTGCTAGATGAGGGGCAGTTCATCACCGACCCGCAGCGCGGCATCACGGTCGAACTGATCTTCTCGCTGCTCTTGCGGGCACGCCAGCGGGGTATCGAGCCACAGCTCGTGATCCTGTCGGCGGTCATCGGCAACCTGAACAGCTTCGACCGCTGGCTCGGCGTTCCGCTCCTACTGTCGCGCGAGCGGCCCGTGCCGTTGGTCGAAGGCGTGCTCGACCGCCGCGGAACATTCCAGTACGTCGATGCCGATGGAAGCACGAAGACCGAGGCCTTGCTGCCTTCGCATCGCATCGTGCAGCGCCGGGACAAACCCAGTTCCCAGGACGTGATCGTGCCTCTTGCACAGCAACTGGTGGGACAGGGCGAGAAACTGCTGATCTTTCGCAACATGCGTGGCCCAGCCCAAGGTTGCGCGAAGTATCTCGCCAAGGAACTGGGTCTGCCACCAGCAACCGCTGTCCTCGACGTTCTGCCGACCCAGGATCTGACCGGCGCCTCACAGGACTTGCGGGAGTGCCTAAGCGGGGGCACCGCGTTTCACAACACCAACTTGCTGTGGGCGGAGCGTGAGGCCGTTGAGAGAGGGTATCGCAGCGCCACGGGTGGCATTCACGCGCTGGTTGCCACAACGACTCTGGCGGCCGGCATCAACACGCCAGCATCGACAGTCGTGCTCGCGGAGAACGAGTTCGTCGGTGAAGACGGCCGGCAATTTACCGTGGCCGAGTACAAGAATATGGCGGGTCGTGCCGGACGGCTGGGCTTCAACGAGATTGGCAAGGCAATCATCTTGGCGGAAACGCCAATGGAACGTGCGCAGCTTTTTCAGCGCTACGTGCTGGGCGTTCCTGAGGACGTGAAGTCCTCTTTCCAGCAGCGCGACCTGCCGACATGGACGTTGCGCTTGCTTAGCCAGGTGCGCGGCGTTCGCGCCGATGAGATTCCGGGATTGCTGGTCAACACGTTCGGAGGGTATTCGGCGTCGCGCGCGAATCCGCAATGGGTCGCGATGGTGGAGCGGGACGTAACCACGCTGGTTGATCGCCTCCTGCAGGCGGGTCTGGCCGAGCGCGAAGGCGATCTCATTCACTTGACGCTGCTCGGGCGCGCCTGCGGCTCCTCGTCCTTGTCGTTCGAGTCGAGCTTGCGCCTGGTCGAGTTGATGGGACACCTGAACGTAACACAGACGCCGCCCGGCCACATCCTCGCGATGGTGCAGGTGTTGGATGAACTGGACGCCATCTACACGCCAGTCATGAAGAAGGGCCAATCCGAGAGCGTGCGCGCTGGCGAGGCATCGCAGCGCTTCGGGCATCAGATGCCTCAAATGCTGCAGCGGTATTGTCGCGACCAGATCGAGTTCTGGGCTCGCTGCAAGCGCGCGGCACTGCTTCATGACTGGATCGAGGGAACACCCGTTGACGTGCTGGAGAAGCGCTACTCCACCACGCCATTTGGCGGGGCCATCGGCTACGGAAACATCATCGGCATTGCCGATGCGACGCGCTTTCACTTGCGCTCCGCGCATCAGATTCTCGCAACGCTCTTCCCTGATCAACCTGATTTCCTCAAGGGCTTGGACGAGATTCTTCAGCGGCTCGAATTCGGGCTGCCCTCCACCGCCCTACCCCTCACGAAGGTTTCGGTGCGGCTGACACGCGGCCAATGCCTGGAATTGCTGTCCATCGGTGTTCGCAACGAGGATGACCTGAAAAATCTGGACGATGACCGACTTCGCCACTGCGTGGGGGCAGGCACAGCCACATTATTGCGCCCGAGGAGTGATGCGGCTGTCGTTGGCGTATGAACGGGGAAGAGACCAATGATCCTGACCGATAACGAAACCAAAGTTGATCTGCTGAACAACGAGGCCATTGCCACTACGATCATCGGGCTGCTTCGCGCGAAGCCCGACCATCCGGTGACGATCGGCGTGCACGGCGACTGGGGTGCGGGAAAGTCCAGCGTGCTCGAAATGATCGAGGCTGGCTTCGCCGATCAGGACGATGTTCTGTGTCTCAAGTTCAATGGATGGCGCTTCCAAGGCTTCGAGGACGCGAAAATCGCCTTGATCGAGGGCATCGTCACAGGCTTGGTCGAAAAACGTCCGGCACTAAAAAAGGCTGCAGTGGCCGTCAAGGATGTCTTCCGTCGCATCGACTGGCTAAAGGTCGCCAAGCGGGCTGGGGGCCTGGCCCTGACCGCATTCACCGGCATCCCGACGCCCGAGCAAATCGGAGCCATCGTCGGCTCGCTCGAAGCACTCGTGGCAGACCCTGCCAAACTCGTCACGAAAGAAAACCTCTCGGCAGCCATTGATGAGGCGAAGGCCGTCCTGAAACCGGGCGAGTCCAAGAATGTGCCGGAGGAAGTGGAGGCCTTCCGCAAGGCATTCGACCAGCTCCTGAAAGATGCAGGCATCAAACAGCTTGTTGTCCTGATCGACGACCTTGACCGATGCCTGCCCGACACCGCCATTGAAACGCTCGAAGCTATCAGGCTGTTCGTGTTCACAGCGCGAACGGCCTTCGTCGTCGCGGCTGATGAGGCAATGATCGAATACGCGGTGCGCAAGCACTTTCCCGATCTGCCCGACAGCACCGGACCGCGAGACTACGCCCGCAATTACCTCGAAAAACTCATACAGGTTCCGTTTCGCATCCCGGCCCTGGGTGAAACCGAGACGCGGATCTACGTGACATTGCTGCTTGCTGGCGCCGAAGTCGGCGAGAACGACGGGAACTATGGGAAGCTGATCGCTGCAGCGCGAGAGAAGCTGAAGCGGCCGTGGACCAGTGGCGGTCTGGATGCCGCGACGGTCAAGACAGCGCTCGGCCAGCAGGCCGAGAAGGCAAACAATGCGCTGGCACTCAGCGACCAGATCGGCCCCATCCTGGCAAGCGGCGCGAAGGGCAACCCGCGCCAAATCAAGCGCTTCCTCAACACGCTGTTGTTGCGCGAGCGCACTGCGACTGCACGCGGTTTTGGCGACGACATCAAGCTCCCCGTACTCGCGAAGCTCATGCTCGCAGAACGATTCATCCCAAGGTTGTTCGAGCAAATCGCGTTCGTCGCAGCGGTCCATCCACAAGGGCTGTGTGAGGACCTCGAAACGCTGGAGAAGAGCCTGGTGTCGGCCGACGGCAAGGATAGCGAGTCGAAGGGGCAAAAGGCCGCCGAAGCGGTGCCCGCCTCCGACAACGCCGTCTTGAACGAGTGGAAGTCGTCGGAGACGGTGCGCGACTGGGCGCACCTCTCCCCGAAGCTATCAGGAGTCGATCTGCGCCCCTACTTGTTCGTCACAAAGGACAAGAAGGACTACTTCGGTCCGGTGTCGGTACTCGGCCACCTAGCTGGCGTGGTCGAGAAACTGTTCGGCGGCAAGATGACCGTCCAGGGCTACGAAGCTGAGTTGAAGCAGCTCGTGCAGCCCGAAGCCGAAAAGGTGTTCGAGGCAGTGCGCAGCAAGATCATGAGCACGGGCACCTTCGATACCAGGCCTGCAGGCATCGATGGTCTCGCCGTCCTTGTGAAGGCGCAGCCTGGACTCGAGAGCCGGTTGATGGATTTCCTGGAGGCACTGCCAAGTGGCAAGTGTGGGCCTTGGGCTGTCAGCGGCTGGCAAGGCGTCATCAAGGACAGCGAATGCGCTGCCCGCCTGACGAAGCTGCTGGGAGACTGGAGCAAGGTCACCAATAACCCTGGCCTCAAGGCCAGCGCCGAAGCGGCGCTCAAGGATTTGAAGGGAGGACGTTGATGGGAACCTCGACGGCTTACGGCGGCCCTGGCGGCGGAACACCGCTTGTTCCGTCATGGTTGGGTGACGCCGATGGCGCGGGCGCCCCTGCAGCCCCTCCTGGCGACGGCGCAGTCCCGGACGGCCAGCCGCCGGCGGACGGCACCGCGCCACCGGTGCCGCCGAACCGGCCCCCCATCCCCAAGACGGCAGACCCGCAGCGTTTCTCCGGTGCTCGCAACAGCTTCACGCGATTTGCCGGTTCTGGCGGCAGCGACCGTGCCAACCTGGGCCGCGCAGTCTCAAGATACGTCTCAACATCGGCCGGCGGCGCGCGCCAGGCTGCCCAACGCATGGGCGCCTCGCGCGGAGCGGGGGCACGGCTGCTTGGCTTTCTGGCCGATGCACAAGCAAGGGGTGTGCGCGAGGCACTACGGGCGCTGGACCTGGAGTCGTTGGCCGGACGACCACTCACGGAAATCTTCGTTGGCCTAGCCGACTACGTCTGCCCAGGCGCGGGCACCGTCGATGAAGGCATCGCCCGCGAGGCGTACATTGAAACCATCGTTGAACTGGCAAGTGAAGGGCTTACCGATCTGACCACCTTCACGCCGGATCAGATGCAGACAGTTTTCGAGCTGTATGCCACACACGCGATAGAAGCCCGCATCTGCAACGACATTGGCACAAAGGCCGTGACCATGCCAGCGGACACGCAAGCTGCGCACCGCGTCGAACAGCAGTTGCGCGACTTCATCCGGGGCGGGGTGAGCGACGCGCTGACGCGGGCCCGTGCGGAAACGCCGAATCTCACGCCCGAGCGAATTCAGGGTTTCGTCGATGCGCTGTACGAGTCTGCATTTGCAATCTTGCAAACCCTGGGAGATGCGGAGGCGGATCAATGAAGCGACAACTCCTGGCGGGCCGCTTCGGTCCTGACGACAGCTTCGATGTGACGGCGGGCGCCGATGAACAAAGGACCTACCTGCAACTCGTTGCCGGCGAGAAGTCTTTGGATCATGGCATCGGTGGCGCGCTGACTAGCTTGAAGAAAATCGGCGTGTTTCCCTCGGAGATCGGCATTGACCTTCTGGTGCTGGCTGCTCACGTTCATGCCGCAGACACACGCATCTCTCGTGCCGGGCAGTCGCAGGACTCGTGGACGCGTGAAATACGACTGGTGGTGCCAGTCAGCGACCCGACTCGGTGGAATGCGGCAGCACCGACACTGAAGAAATCGCTCGACTTCTTGACAGGTGATCGCTGGATGATCGGGTTCAGGGCGCGTCCGACCCGATTTGCGACGATCGCCCAGGCAGCGCCTCCGAGCTTGATCGCTCTCCCCTTTGATTCCGTTAGCCTGTTTTCCGGGGGGCTGGACAGCCTGATTGGCGCCATCGACCTGCTGGAGGATGGCGCCACGCCGTTATTGGTCAGTCACTTCGGTGAAGGTTCAATCAGCGACGCACAAGGCAAGTTGTTCACTGGTTTGAGAAAGCAGTACGCCAAGTCGTCTTTCGAGCGACTGCGTGTCGGCATGACCTTCAAGAAAGGCCTGGTGGCCGACGTTAGCTCGGAAGACAGCACGCGCGGCAGGTCGTTCCTGTTCTTCGCTCTCGGGGTGTTCGCGGGTACTGGGCTTGGGCGCCGTTTCGTCCTCCGTGTCCCCGAGAATGGGCTGATCGCGCTGAATGTGCCTTTGGACCCCCTGCGGCTGGGATCAAACAGCACCCGCACCACACATCCGTATTACATGGCGAGGTGGAACGACCTGCTCGTCACACTCGGCATAGACGGCGAGATCCGGAATCCATACTGGGACAAGACGAAGGGCGAGATGGCCGCAGCCTGCCGCAACCCGGACCTCTTGAAAAAGCTGGCGACAAATTCGTTGTCGTGCTCGTCGCCCGCCAAGGCCAGATGGCTAGGACATGGTATCGAGCAATGTGGCTATTGCCTGCCATGCCTCATCCGTCGCGCAGCGTTGACAGCAGCATGGGGGACCGGGAACGACCCGACGACGTACACGGTACCCGATCTTCATGCGCAGCCGTTGGACACACGCCAGGCGACAGGAGTGCAGGTCAGGTCGTTCCAGTACGCTATCGAGCGCTTGAAGGGTAAGCCCCAGCTCGCGAACCTCTTGATCCACAAGCCCGGCTCGCTTGCGGATGAAGCCGCACACTTGGACCAGCTTGCCGATGTCTACCGTCGCGGCCTGAACGAAGTCGCACGACTCATCGACGGTGCAGAGGCGAAACCAAGATGAGGGTACGCGCATGATCGCCACTGCGGGCCTCGTGGACTTCCACTGCCATCTTGACCTCTACCCGGACCATGCAGCGGCGGTCCAGGATGCGGAGGCGTCCGGCGTGTTCACGCTGGCCGTAACGACGACACCTCGCGCGTGGCCCCGCAATCACGAACTCGCGCAGCGCACGAAGCATGTGCGCGCAGCGCTGGGGCTGCACCCCCAACTGGTCGCGGAGCGTGAAAGCGAGATCGAGCTGTGGGATCGATACCTCGCGGAGACGCGCTATGTTGGCGAAGTCGGATTGGACGCCGGCCCCCGGTTCTTCAAGTCGCTCGATGCGCAGAAGCGTGTTTTCCAGCACGTGTTGCAGCGTTGCGCGCAGGCCGGTGACAAGATCATTACGGTCCACAGCATCAGATCGGCCAAGGCGGTTCTCGATCTCGTCGAAGCGAATCTACCGCCCGAGCGTGGAAAAATCGTTCTCCACTGGTTCACGGGAACAAAGAGCGAGGCGAAGCGCGCGTTGGCGTTGGGCTGCTACTTCTCCATCAACGCGGGAATGCTGGGCAATGAGAGGCACGCACCGATGGTGCAGGCTATCCCCTTGGATCGGATGCTGACGGAAACCGATGGTCCTTTCACTCGCACCGGCGACAGACCTTCACAGCCGACCGATGTAGCAAGCGTCGTTGAGGAACTGGGGCGTTTGCATCGGCTACCTGCGAGCGACGTGGCCAGCCTCGTTCACGACAACCTACGAGCATTGCTCGGATAGCTGGAGGCGGAACGCTCCGAACGGACGACTCTACGTCTACTGGAGCGTTTCCCAACCTGCCCTAGCTAGGACAGGTTAAATCGGCGATCTTGCAGGCTGTCCAGAAAACGACCGTTTTATGAACAACGATCTGACGTCGACCAGAGCATGAAAACCTTCTGGCTTTCCCATAGTCGCCGGTAGGCCACCTCATCGTCGGTAGGCTCGCGGTCGATCTGCTCCTGTAGCCAGGCCGCGCCGGCGGCCATTGCCTCGTCACGGCCGAGATACTGGCCGTCGAGCGCGAAACACATGCCGCCCACCCTGTAGTTCACTTCCCACGCTTGGCCGTCATGGGTGCGGCACACGGCATAGGCGAAATAATCTTCTTTGGTGTGCATCTCGTCATACGCTGCTTGCAGTTCGGGCCGCAGCGGGGGCAAGGAATAGTGTCCGTTTCTCATACTTTCGTGCCCTCCTGGTCGGCAGCCGCCATCGCGTCAGCCTCAGTCAATGCGTCCTCGCAGAAGGCCCCCATGCGCACCGCCTCGGCCTGGCTCACTTCGACTGCCCATATCCGTTTCACTTGGGATGGGCTGCACCCGGCCAGCTCGGCCGTCCTGGTGATGCTGTGGCCGGACTTGCGCAGCGCAATAACCTGAGCATGGCGCTTCGGGTCAGCGCGGCGGCCGCGATACTTGCCGGCGTCCTTCGCCAGCTCGATGCCTTGGCGCTGGCGTTCGCGCCTGTCTTCGTAGTCGTCACGGGCCATCTGGAGGGCCAGCTTCAAAAGCATGTCCTGGACGGACTCCAGAACGATCTTAGCAACGCCCTGGGCCTCGGCCGCCAAGTCGGATAGATCGACCACGCCAGGAACGGCCAGGCGCGCGCCCTTGGCCCGGATCGAGGCCACCAGGCGCTCGGCCTCGGGCAACGGTAGGCGGCTGATCCGGTCGATCTTCTCGGCGATAACCACCTCTCCCGGTTGCAGGTCGGCCACCATGCGCAGCAGCTCGGGCCGGTCAGCGCGCGCGCCGGATGCCTTCTCGCGGTAGATGCCGGCGACGTAGTACCCGGCAGCCTTCGCGGCCGTGATGATCCCCTCCTGGCGCTCCAAATCCTGCACGTCTGTGCTGACACGCAGATAGACCCGCGCCATCATTGGGATGGCATTCATGTCAAAACCCCTTCGGCTTGTAGACGGAGACAAAGTAGGTGAGCGCGGTCAGCACGGCGAAGTGCAGCAGGAACGTCCAGCCGACATGCATGCCCGGCGTGTGCCAGTGGTAAAACATCCGCAGGAGCTGGAACAACACCTCAAGGGACACCACCCATCTGAGGATCGGCCAGACCAGTACCGTCGCCATCCATACGAACTTGACCAGGCCGGCCAACAGCCCCTGACCCTCAACCTTCTGAACGCCAGGTACGGAAGCTGGGGCAGGCTGCACCGGCTCAGCCGCGGCGGGCTGCTCGACCTTCTTGGGGAACTTGATGACATTGGACATAGCGCGCTTGGGTATACCTAAGTGCGCCTACTATAGCCCGGTAGGCGCATTTAACAAAGTGCAATCTATATGCGCCTAGCTCAATGTGACAGCTTCAATAAGCCGGGCAAGACAATCAGCGTGAGGTATGCGATGGGCAAGAAGGAAACCGAGGAAGCAATTGAAGAAGCCCGACGGGGCGGCTTGAAGCGGCTCGATTCCGTCGAAGCCCTGTTCGCCGACCTGAACGCCGACGACACGCCGGAAATTGATGAAGGCAGCACGAACGTCTATGCCGACCTGGGCCGCCCCGGCGCCGACGAAATGCAGGCCAAGACCACGCTCGTAACCAAGATCAGCCAGGCGATCACGGCGCGGCAGTTGTCGAACGACCAAGCGGCGGCGGCTCTTGGATTGACGCTGGCCAAGCTGGGCGAGCTGCTGGCCGGCCGCTTCCGTGGGTATTCGGTCGATGACCTGGAACGCTTGGCGGCGCTGCTCGATGAGGCCAGCCGATGATTGACCCGAAGAACCTGGCAACCTGGCTGCATGAGAAGGCCGGCCCGGCCCATGACGCGCTCAAAGCCGACCCGGCCCGCGCCGTCTCGGCCGACCGGGTGCGCTACACGCTTGATGAGCTGCTGGCCGAAGCCGAAGCATCCGGCCAGTATCCATTGCCGCCGGAGCAGCGCGAATGGGTGGATGCCCCGGCCGTTGGCCGTGAGCTGCTGCCCGAGGACTTGCAAACCGTCGAAGCCATAGCCGCGTTCCTGGCCGGTGCCGAAGCCACGGCCGACCCGGCCTATATCCAGCACGCCCGCGAAGTTGCGGCATGTGCGCGGGCCATGCACGGTATCAAATAGCGAAGCTGGCCAGCATCGCCATTTCTGGCGGTGCTGCAGGTGGATCTCATCGCCGGAAATGACGATGCGAGATCCACTCCAAGGGGAAGGCGCAGGGCGGCCGTCATCGCTCGATCTGACGATGCTCGAGCACGCCGGCGCGCATCGTCGCTTCCAGCGATGCAGGCCCGAAAACGACAAGGGCGGCCACCGGCCGCCCTTGCTGTTCCTGGTGCGCGAGCCTACGCGGCGAGTGACTGCCGCACCGCATCCAGGGCCTGGCGGAAATCGTCCCGCGTGGCTCGGCCCGTCTCGGCCTGGTAGTACAGCACCATGAACATATTGGCGACGGCCTCAGCCATCGGTGAGAGCTGCCGCGCCGCGTCCTGGTCGATCCAGTCCAGGGCCGCGAGTTGCGCGGCCGCATGATGAACTGCCTGGGTTGCGATTGCGTTGGTAGGATTCAGGGTTGCCATGATTCACCTCTCTATCAGGTGGGTTGTGGAAGTGTCGGCCGGCCCCACGCCGGCCGGCGCGCTTTACCGCTGGCCGCTGCTGTAGAAGCCGGCAGCTTCTGCTAGCGGCGTGTTCCTGTTGCTGCCGCTGTAGCTGTTGCTCGATGACCTGGCCGCCGGCCTGGTGGCCTCGATGGCAGACGGAGCAGAGCGATCAACAAAGGCCGAAACTTCCGCCGCTGTATCAAGCTCGGTTGATTGATCGCCAGGCTGCTCAAACTCCACTGCCAGCCGCTGCACCTGGTCGAGCGCCAGGCAGTCGAAAAAGCCACTACGTTTCATAGTCACGCCTCCGATTTACCGTGCTCGCGGTTGGCGAACGCGGCCACTTCATCATCAGGATCGGCAGCGGCCGAATCGGCCCCTGCCAGGTTGTTGCCACCGAATGTCGGCACCGCCTCGACAGCGCCGGCCTGGTCGCTCTCCGCGCTCGCCCTGATCGCCCTGATCGCCCTGATCGCCGCCGCGATCTTCCCGCCGGTGGTGTCGGCGATGCGCTCGGCGGCGGCGTCGCGGATGCTGACGGCCTTGGCCTTCGCAACCTCTCCGACGCCTTGCATCAGGTTCGCGCCGGCGTCGGCTGTCACGCGGCCCGCCGTGCCAAGCGCCGATGCGGCCGAGGCCAGCAAGCCGGGGCCGGTGCTGCCTGGTGCGGCCTGCTGGCCGCCCTGGGCTTTCTTGCTACCGGCTTCATCGCCACCCTTCGAGCTGGAACCTCCACCCGATTTACCGGGCTGCTGCCCATTGCTTCCACCTGAGCCGCTGGCACCGCTGCCCGAGCTGCTGCCGAAACCGGCGGCCTGTGCAAGTGGTGTAGTGGTGCCCGCACCTGAGCTTGACCCGCCACCAAAGCCAGCAGCTTGCGCAAACGAGCCTGCATCGCTACCGGAGTCGGAGCCACCGCCGAGCATGGGCATTCCGCCCGATTCACCGCCTGCGCTAGACCCTGCTTTCTCGAACGCTGCCTTGATCGCGGACATGCCGCCGGCGGCCGAGGCCGCACCACCCATCACGGCCGCGCCGGCCACGCTTGCCGCACCGGCGGCCATGCTCGCCGCGCCCATAGCCGCACCAATGGCAGCACCTGCGCCGAAGTTGCCGATGCCACCCGCGCCGCCGATACCCGAGCCGGTGATGATGCCGGCGACCAGAGGGGGCACACGATTGACCAGCATGAGCAGCGCCACGCAGAAAACCAGCATAACGCCCAGCTCTTCAAAGTTCAGCGTGCCGGTGTTCATCCTGGCGTAGAAGCTGGTAAGCAGATCATTCCCGATGCCGACCAGGAGCACCATCGTCATGATCTGCACGGCCACACCCAGCACGGTCTTGTAGTAGTTGATCGCCATGTCGGACGTCCAACGCGAGCCACCGAACCCCAGGAAAAAGATGCCCGCGTACATCAAAATCCAGCTCGACACGAGCAGCAGCAACATATTTACGGCAACGATGGTCAGCAGGATCAGGATGCCGAGGCTCAAGGCCACACCAATGACGCTATCGACAGGCGAGAAGGCCGACAGGTTGGCAAGGGCCTGTTTCAAGATCAGGAACCCCACATCCACGATGCCCGAGGGTGTCACCGAGGACACGCCAGAAGCCTGTTCCCCGAGCTGGCGCAGTGATCGAGTGATCGAGCCGGCAAAGGTCGGGCCGTAGCGCAGCAGCCAGAGGAAGAAGCCGAAGAACAGGATGAACCTGATGAACTCGGCGAAGAACTCGCCAATGTCGGCCTTGCGCAGCGCCATGAAGCCGAACGTGATGACCAGCGAGATTGTGCCCAGCGTCCAGAACAAGAACATGGCCGCATTCATCACGGCGACCTGCCAGGAACTCGCCGCTGAGGCGAAGTCCGTCACTACCTGGTCAAGCATCCCCTGGTTGGTGAGCTGGGCCGATGCGGCGGTGGAGTAGAGCGCGAGGGCGACGCCGATCAGCGCCGCCTTGTGCAGTGCTTTCATGGTTTTGCCTCCTGCCCCTTCGGGGTCGTCTGGTCGATCAGCTCCAGCCAGTTCTTCGGGTCTTTGGTCGGTGCAATGCCGCCGCCGGTGAGCGAGCGGCGTGCGCACTTCCCGGCAAAGGCTTCTCGCGTCGCCTTGCCCTTGATCTCCATGATCCTGGGAAGCTGACAGTTGGCGTCGCTCACTTCGGGCATGACCGGCGCGGGTGGCTGCTTCTCGCAGCCAGCCAGCAAGGCCGCCATGAGGGCGGCGATCAGCAGCGTTTTTTGCATGGTGTCTGCCCCCCGATCAGCGGATCAGCTCAAGCCAATTTCTCGGGCTGGCTGTTTTGCCGATCCTGGATTCCGTCGCTGTCGCGTGCGCTGCCTGCTGCCGGGCCTCAAGATCAGCCTGAGCCTGCATCCTGGCGGTCGCGGCGTTCTGCTGCGCGATCAGGAGGCCACGAATTTGCAGGAGCTGGTTGGCCTGCTGGCTGGCGAGCTGGTTAGCGAAGCCCAGCGCCTGCATCTGGCCGATCGCACCCTGCGCTGCCGACTGGAGCCGTTCGAGCTGGCGAGAGTCCGCAGTAAGGTTGCGCTGCTGTTGCTCAAGACCCTTGAAAAGCGCATCGTTCGCCCGCTTCTGGCTTTCGCTCGCTAGACGGCGGTTTTGCTCCATCGCGGCGCGCTCTGCATCCGTGCACCCGGCCGCCGAGAAGCAAGGCGAACCACGGTAGTAGGCCACGTCCTGGAACTTGCCCAGGTACGCATCGACACTGCCGAGCTGATTCCTGTAGTAGTCCAGCGTGTTGACAGCATTCATCAGCCCGTTGATCGTGGCTTGCGCCTGATCCCAAATATACGCAGCCGGTGCCATCGTGTTCTGGAGCTGGTTTTCGTACTGCTGGAGTTGGGTCTGATATTGCTCAATCTGCTTGAGCGTTTGGGCCACCGACTCGATGGCCGTCATGATGTTTTGCGCCAGGTTGGTTCCGTCGATGACGGGAATACCAGCCTGCACTGGGGTGATGATGCTGCCGGCCAGGGCAGCGGCGAGCGCGGTTTTAGCCGCTAAAAAACGAGCGTGTTTCATGGTCGAGTTCCCGGAATGCGATGAGCGGCTGCGCTGCGCCTGCCGGTTGCCTTCTCAGCAACCGGCAGGCGTTGGGCCATCACAGAGACAGCACGCCGTATCGCTATCCCGGTACCCGACCTGAGCGACACCGTAGCGCCCGGCCATTTCTGTTGAACATCGGTGTGAGGGGGTGAAGCTGGCGCAGCACCTCCCTGGGAGTGAAGCGCAATCGTCATCGACCACGCCCCTTGCCGTTCTCTTGGCGTTTCACCTTCTTGGCCTGCATCTGTGCCCGAAGTCGCGCTTCGCGCTGCGCTAGTTCAGACGGTGCCGATCCCCGCTCCTTTTGCGCCGGCTGCCGGGCTTCGCTTTCGATATGCAAAGCGCCGAGCTGGCCCAATGTGCGAAGGCCATACCGGCGATGCGGCGGCGGTTGCCGGCCCACTGGCGACACACCCGGCCGACTTCTGGCCTGCGCCTTCGTGGCCTCGACCTGCCGCCTGCGCTCCAGGATCGGATCGGTGAAGATGATGGGCAACCGCGCATCCACGGCCGCGCGGATCACGGCGGCCTTGAACTCCACGCTGCCGTTGACGGTGATGCGTTCGCCGTAGCGTTCCATCGCCATGCGCAGCGCGGCCTGCACGCCGGCGCGGTCAGCTTCGCGGGACACGGCCAGACGCTCACCGTCATCGCGCACGGCAGAGTTGCCGGCGCGGAAGATGATCGTCCCCTTCTTCGTGATGTTGTCCACCGCCGGCGCGTGGCCGGGCTTCGCCTGTCCCTCGCCCCGGATTGTGTTGCCTTTGAGGCCCTGGGCCGCTTCGCGGGCACGCAGCGCGTCGAGTGCCTGGTCATCGCCGGCCTGGGCTTGCTGCTTGAGCCAGTCGGCCCAAGTGCGCCGGCTGTGCGCCTGGTAGATCGCCGCCCGCTCCTGGTCGTAGCGTTTGTGGATCGCCTCCAAGTCGGCCCGCAGCGCGGCGCTGGCCTGGCAGTAAAGCAACCGCTTGGTCAGTCGGCCATCGGTCAGGTGCTTGATCGCCGCCCGCCTGGTAGCCGCCACTTTCTTGGCGTTCTCGACGGCCCGATCCTTCCGGCGCTTCGCCTCGGCCAGCGCGCCGGCCCTGGTGGCCGTGAGGTTCTGTTGTGCATACTTGTATCGGGCATATAGCTCGACGGTGTTCACGCGCAAGCGGATCGGGTCTTTCCGGTACTGCCGCTTCGCTTTGGTTCGTGCCTGCCGTTCGGGCGCAGCCTCGAACGGGCCAAGCCGCGCCTCCAGCTTCGGCTTAGAAAGGTCGCGGGCCAGGGTGCTCGCCTTGACCGTCGTTCCGTCGCCGGCCTCGATCACCAGGCCGTTCGCACGCTCGCGCAGTTCCAGGCCGTTGTCGCGCATGACCTGGTGCAGTTCCTGCCAGGATTGCGCGCCCTTGATTTCGTCCAGGCACTCGCGTTTGATCCAGCCGACCAGGCTTTCCACGCCGGCGTGCCGCTCCATGTCGGCGGCCCGACCTTCCGCGCCGCGCCGGTGCGGTTCGTGGTTGTCCCGCTCCAGCCCGTAGTCGCGCTCCAGGGTCGTGCAGAGTTCCGCCAACGCCCGGTGCGGATAGTACGGCTCATGCATCGTGTGCCGCGTTGGGTGAATCTTGTTGATGGCGATGTGGATATGCAGGTTGTCGGTGTCGTTGTGGACGGCACTGATGCGCTGATGCTCGCCATAGCCCAGCCCGGCGCAGATGCGCTCCTCAATCGCGCACAGGGTGTCGGCGCTGGGCTGCTCGCCGGCCCGGAAGCTGACGATCAGGTGGTAGGTCTTGTCGCCCTTCGCGCGGGTGTTCATGTGCTGGGTCGCCAATACCTCGGTAATCGCGTCCTGCACCGACACGGCATCGCAGTTCGTGATCCGCACCTGGCCCAGCCGGTGGTCCTTGCTCTGTGCGTCGGTGACGTAATTCACCAAGCCGGCAAAATCGGATTTTCCCAGCGAGCGCATCGGCACATGTTTGGTGATCATGGCCGGCCCTCTGATTTTTTAGCCGCTAAAAAATTCATGACCCTGCCCTCGGCTGCACCACGGATTTCATGAGGCGGCTCATTTCGTCCTGTGTGGCTTCGATCCTGCCCAATAGGGCCAGGATGGTCGCGGCGCCGAATTTGGCCGTGCGCGCGTCATCCGTCAGCCAGAGCTTGAGCAAACCGCCAAGACGGCCAAGGTCGCCGTTGACGCGCACCAGCTCGCGCACGTGCCGGTAGTCCATGACACCCTTGATCTGGTAGCCCTGGCCCACGTCGCGCAGATAGCGCGCCACGCTGACGCCCGCCCTCTTGGCGTTCGCCTCGATCTCGGCCCGCTCTTCGGGCAGGCAATAGACCTTGATGGGCGGGCTGCCCTTCCTCGTCACCTTGTTCTCGTTGACCTCCATCTTGGCGTCCTCATGTCGTTGCCGGCGGTCGCCGGATGCCTCGCAGAGCAGGATGCCCGTTGAGCGCCGTAGGCGCGAATAAGGGAAAGTGAAGAGGAACACTGCGCTTGCGCGGTGGGCCTACTTCACACATCCTGCCCGCCTTACGGCATTGTTTTTCCCTCGTATGGCGCATCGAATTTCGCGCTGTAACCGCACCATCGCTTCGCAATAGCGCGCCAGCAGCGGGAAAACCAACGGAAATTTCCAACATCCGCGTGCTTGTAGCGATCCAAGAGGCTGGTAATAGCGTTTCAGCCATGCGCTTGCAGCGATTGAGTATGGGACATTGCTTACTTCGTGCACTGAGCCGTGGAGCCAGGCGGCGCATTAGTGATGTGCTGGCGAACGTATTTCAGGAACGTCTCATAGCGGAAAGGGATTCGCCCGATCTCGCGCATGTGCTCCCAGATGATCTTGAGAGCGTAGCCGGCCTCCATCGCCTCCTTAACGTCCGCACGCGCCGCCATGAAAGCGGCCAGGTAGTCCCTACGCTTTATTTGTGAGGTCTTCTGCTGAAGAGCAAGCCGTGCGGCCAGCTCGTCGGGATAGCTGTGTTCCATCGTCGACATATCCGTAAACCTCCGTTATTAACTGAACCACTTCGAAGGTTATGGAGTTTTAGCCAACACAAACCCCTAATAATTGGTCGAAATGGTTGACATTGAGTCCACGACACATGTAACCACGCCGCAACGGAGACGGAACCTCATAAGTTAAACGCCAAGAGGGAAGTCAAGAAGGCACCCAGCCCTGCCGCCCCTCAAGTGTCAATAAGTGAACAGCACTGTCAGAGCTGCAATCCAAGATTGAGCATCGTGCGGCAGTGGTAGACCAAACTAGGACTGGCAGTATCGTCAGACGCGCTGTGGCACACCATACCTAGCCTAAACAGTGGCAGTCTGACCTGGAAAATCGGGCCGCACAATTCAACGAGCAAGGAGAGGAAGGCCCACCGCATAAGGCGGCAGAGGAACCCACTGAACTTTTGTATGTTGTAGCACGCTACAACATACAACACCTGTCTATTGACACTTGGGGGGCACAAATTTTCTCCGCCAAGGAAGTCGCCAAGATTAACTCCCCTTCTGGCGTAAAACTCAGTGGCCGAAGGCCACCAAAAGGTAAGGACTTGGCGTCGCCCTATAAGGCGGCGGCAAGTACCGCGCCCAGTGGATGATCTTAGAAGATCATAGATACTCCTTACAAACTAGGCTTAACTCCGCACCTTTACTACGTTTTTCGACTCAAGGCAGGGAACGTTACTACGGATAAACGGGAGCGTTACTACGGATAAACGGGAACGTTACTACGGAGCATTAGGGCATCTCTCAAAACCCCTGAAATTCGCAAAAAACTCACTCGTAACCCGTTGATTCAATTGGATCGATTTTTTGAAAAAGATGGTTTTGAGAGGTGCCCATTAGTGAACGTTACTACGGGCTTCGGCCTGCGAATTTCCAACTTTCCTTTCGCATATTCACTCACATTCCATCCAATGACCATGAGTTCGGCCAAAGCCTTATGGATCCTCTGGCGACGCTTCCTCATGGCCTCTGCATTCGCTTGGTCCGGCCAGACGTAACCAGCTAGGGTATCGAATTCAACGCGCCTAGCTTTACCAGGATCGATCCAGCCGCATAGCCGTTGATGAATCAGACGAGCCGGGTCAGTTTGAAGTGCTCGTACCTCTGCCATCTCGATTCGGGTGTACCGACGCCTCCCCAGAATCGCCTCCGTGATCTGAGGATTAAGTGCAACAAACAAACGCCCGTCTTCCTCATCGAACGCATAGCTCATCAAGTGAAATGACCTCTGCCTGCTCCCCTTGGTAACTACCACGGTCACATTGGCCATGCGCATCAAGCAGGCCTTAATCGCCTTAACGTTTAGACCTCCATCAGTCAGGCCGATTTCAGCTAGTAGCTTTGTCATGCTCTCTTGCACAACAAGCGCATCCTGCCCTGCAGCGTCAAACTTTGGCTCAAGGAATAGCCGAAGCTGCTTAGGCAATTCCGCTTTTGGCTCTGGAGTCAGGATAATGCCCTTCGGCCCTCCAAGAGCTACAAGTCCTTGCAGCAACCGCATGTCATCCGCGCCAAGGGGTTCAAAACCGACGAACCGCACTTGTTCATTTTCAGCATTGCTACAGTACGTCACATCGAGTTTGAGCTTTTTCCGTTCACCGCGCTTAAGGCTGCGGAACAAGCCAGGAACCAGGCAGTGCATAGGGTCATGCTGGGCATGGGTAAGGTCAAAAGCCATCGCCTCGCCTCCGACCGTCACGCCCCTTTTCATCTCTCCGGCTAGCCTCATACAGCTCCACCGGAACCAGCACCCCGCCAGCGTGTCGCATATACCAGCGATCAAGCGGCGTGGCGTCGTAGTTTTGCTTGCTGACGCCGAAACGAACGAAGTAGCCGCGCCGATCGTTGCCGATAGGTTGCCGGTCATGGGCACGATCACTGAGGCGCTTGGCCTCATCCTCGGTCATACGGGCAACGTAGCCGCACCATCTAGCATTGTCGATAAGCGCAGACGCGCCACGAGCTGCCTGCTGCTGATCGGTCTGCCCTTCACGGGCACTGCCCTTGCTGACATGGTGCAGGTAGAGCACAGATGCCCCCGTTGTAGCCGCAATGTGCTCCAACACGGCCACAAGGTGTGACATGTTGCCATTGCTGTTCTCGTCGAGGGAGTGAATGCGGCTCAGGGTGTCCAGCACTATCAGCCGCGCCCCGGCACTGTAATCAATGACACGGAGCAAATGCGCATCATCCATGATGTTCAAACGCTTACCCATGATCGACTCAAGCGCAAGGTTCTCTGCGATGGCTTGGCGAGCCGTGTTCCCAAGATGCTGACCGATGGCGTGAATGCGCCGCACAAGCGCAGCTGGTGGATCCTCCCCAGCCAGATAGACCACGCGCCCAGCGCGTGCAGGAGCAAGGCCCACGAGGTCGGCTCCGGCAACACTGCATGCGATGCTCATAGCCGCTTCTAACGCCCAAAAACTTTTCCCCGTAGCTCCCGGGGCAACGAGAGCACCTACAGTCCCTGCTAGGAAGCCAGGCCATATGAAATCCAGGACTGGAGGCTCTTGTTCGAACGCAGCCAGTACATCAATCGCCATTTCTCAGCTTCCCACACAGTACAGGGCTTCGTCACTCAACACCTCGGCTATCTGCGAGGTTCGGAAATACACCCGCCGGCCAATCTTCAAGCGGGCCTTATTGATCCGCTGCGTCCATTCATTCGTCGCACGCAAGCTGACTCGTAATCCATCAGGTGAACGATCCAGAACAGCAGCAAGTTGCGCGATGCTCAACAGCGGGCCGAAACGCTGAAACAGCGTGTCTTCTATCGTCATTGCGTAAACCTCCGTTATCAACTGAATTACAACGAAGGTTACGCAGTGATGGGTTTGATAAAAGCCTCTTTGTTGTCAATAATGGTTGACATGGAAAGTGAAGAAGACGCGAAAAAACGCCTAGGCCCTTACTACATTCCCATCTGGGAAGGATGCGCCCCTGGTATTTCTAAGGCGATTAAAGACTTTCGAGAGCACTGGAAACCATACTCGATGTCCTCGAAACCATATTCCATTGTGCGACTGATCCACGAACTGCTTGATCCCGCCATAAGTGCTTACCTAGCAACTCTGCCGGCACGCTACTCCGCTTACTTCCCTGGCGCAGGAACAGGAACCGAGTTCAGCGAAATACTTCGACTGATCGGTTTTGATGCAATGGTTCGTGTGCAACGCCAGCTGTTAAATCAGTTCATTAAGACAGGCGACCAGCAAACCACTAGGGATCAACGATTTGTCGCCTCATTTGAATCCCTTATCGGTTTGGTTAATGACTGTGGCCGAAAACGCCCACTTACCTCAACAGCAGTCAAGGGGGTTAGTCTTAATGCAGAACGCAAATGCAGCTTTTGCGCTTTCTGCGGAAACCTTTCCGAGTTTGCCGCATTCATGGCCACGGTCGCTGAAGAAAAGATCAATGATGTAGAGCTTGAAAACCGCAAGAAGCTTGAACTCAGCCACCAGTATTGCAACAGGCATCGTCCTAAACTTTCGAACGGTGAGTGGAACCCTATATATAGACAAGCAAAGCGGACGCTCCATCAGTTTGAAATTGAATTAGCAAGGCTTAGCCGCCAATCTGCCAGACCATCTGCACCGCAGGCAGCCGCATCGGGCGATCAGCTGGTTGATAGCTATTACTACCGCTATCTGCTACGCAAGGGAATACAACCAGCTGACAAAGCCGTACTGCGCAATCTAGCGCGTCTTATAGTTGATAACAAGCTGTCGGACACCAAGAAAAAAATACTTGTCCTTTTACATTCTGGATTCAATCAATCCGCAATAGCAAACCAGCTGCAAGGGAATGAACAAAAAAAAATGACTCGCCAAGCAGTATCTAAAGCACTTGCATCAATTCCTGATGTATTCGACCTAAGAAAACCTAATAGGCATTGGCGGATTCAAATCTGAACTGCAACACCTGCAACTGTTAAGGTCAGCAGATGTCTGCAAGTCGTTCGCCATACAGCCAACTCCAACCCGAAGATCGTCTCACCATCGCCAGCTTGCTACAGCAGCGCTATAGCGTACGTGGCATTGCTCGAGTATTAGGCCGCTGTGCCAGCACCATCAGTCGAGAGATTGCTCGTAACAGCGTGTCTGGGCAAGGATATGCACACACCCGCTCAGCAGCGCAGCGAACAAAGAAGGCGCTGCGCAAGACCTCAGCCCAAGCTGCATCCGCAAAGCCTTCTATGGCAATTGGTCGTTCATTTCTTGCGCTGTCGCTGGTCACCTGAGCAAATTGCGTTGACACTGTCCCACCTGTATCCCAAAGGCCATGAGCTACGCGTGTCACACGAAACCATCTACAACTGCATCTACGCTCAGCCAGTGGGCGAGTTGCGCAAAGAGTTGATCGCAGCGTTGCGCCAAGCGAAGAACAAACGCTTGCCTCGCAGCAAGGGCAAAGACCGCCGTGGCCAGATCTCGGACATGCTCAGCATCCATATGCGCCCGCCCGAGATTGAAGCCCGCCAGTTCCCAGGGCACTGGGAAGGAGACCTCATCAAGGGCGCTGGCAACGCCAGCGCTGTGGGGACCTTGGTCGAGCGCACGAGCCGCTTGCTCATGCTGGTCAAACTCCCTGAGTTCCAGCCGGCCAGTGCAGTCAACGTCATGCAAGCCTTCACGGACAAGCTGCTTGGCATTGCCCAGCCCATGCGCCAAAGCATGACGTACGACCAAGGCAAAGAAATGGCGCTACACAAACAACTCACCCAGAACACGGGTATGGCAGTGTACTTCTGTGACCCACACAGCCCTTGGCAGCGAGGCTCCAACGAAAACACCAATGGCCTTGTGAGGCAGTACCTGCCCAAAGGCACGGACTTGAGCATCTACAGCCAAGAGCAGTTGGATGCGATTGCCGATGAGATCAACAACCGCCCTCGCAAGGGGCTTGGGGTACGATCGCCGCTGTCCGCGTACCGTGAGTTGTGAATCAACTCACATTAAACCTAGGGGTGTTGCACTTGGGTCTTGAATCCGCCCTTGTCAACCAAAATAGCCAACAAATAGGCATACACCAGCATGCTTTGTCCCGCACCATTTGGCACATGTTCACAAGTGACTGGTAGAGGCCATACGATGCAGGCTACGACAAGTAAGATACTCATCAATCGAAAGAAACTATTGGCGATGATCCCGCTGTCTGAGCGCACGATCTTCAACATGGAACAGCGCGGAGAGTTTCCTCGCCGAATCGCACTCACCAGCCGAAACGTTGCCTGGGATTTGGCAGAGATCGAAGAATGGATCGAGGCGCGCAAGTCATCGGGCACGCAGGCCATGCGGCCCGGCTTTACCCCATCGGCAGCAGTCACAATTTTTAGCCGCTAAAACGCCCCGCCCCTCAAATGTCAAGACAGCCGAGGCGATAGTCACTTCCCCGAAGGCAGCCCACTATCTGCCCTCATCTGACTCACGCCTTCGGCCGCTTAAAAGTCCATTCATTGATCATGTCCGCCCAGTCCTGCAACATCGCCGCCCGCTGCTCACGGTACTCGGCCTTGTTGTAAACAGCTCTGACACCTCTCTGCTCGTGTGCCAGACACTTCTCGATCCAGTCTGTGTTGTAACCGGCCTCGTGCAACAACGTGCTAGCCGTGCGCCTCAAGTCATGCGGCCCGAACTTGGCTAGCGGCTTTCCTTCCTTCTGCGCCAGGCGGTACGTCAGTGTAAGAACCTGGTTCAGCGTCGCGCTGCTCATTGGCGCGTCTGAGTCGTATCGCGATGGAAGGACGTACTCCGAACCACCAGCAAAGGTCTTGAGGGCGATGAAGATATCTAGTGCCTGCCTGGACAGAAAGACCAAATGTGGATTGCGGCGCTTCATCCGCTCCTTGGGAATCGTCCAAAGTGCGTCACTGAAACTGATCTCACTCCACTTGGCGTTGGTCAGTTCGCTCTTGCGAACCATCGTAAGCAATAACAACTTGGCTGCCGCCCTAATCGAAGGTGAAGTTCCAACGCGCTCCATGTATTGGTACATCAGCCCAATTTCATCCGGCGTCAATGCACGGTCGCGCGGCTCGAACCTAGCAATGCTCGTTGGGCGCACTAGCTCTGCCGGGTTTTCGACTTTCTGACCACGTTCGATGGCCCACCGATAAACTTGAAGCACCACTTCGCGGGCATGGACAGCAGTGGCAGGCGCACCGCGCTCAACAATTGCATCTGTCAACGCGCGCAAATCCTCGTGCGTAATTTCGATGAGCTTCTGATTGCCGAATTTCGGCTTTAGCTCGCGCTCATAGACCGAACGGCGCATATCGCGGGTGGAGTCGGCCATCTGGTAGCCGCGCAGCCACTTCTCCGCCCAGGCACCAAACGTCTCCGCATCTTTCACTCGCGCCTTGTCGCGGGCCTTCTCCTTGGCCGGCGACTTGCCAGCCGCAACCATCTTCTTGGCGTCATTCAACTGCTCACGGGCTTCAGCCAAGGTAATGCCACCGACGCCATAGCGGCCAAAGGTGATGGTCTCCTGCCTTCCGTTGATTGAGTAGTTGTAACGGAACGAGATGGAGCCGGCTGGAGTCACGGCCACATAGAGACCTTCCCGGTCATTTACCTTGTAGAGCTTGTCCCTGGGCTTGAGATTGCGCAGCTTGGTATCGGTCAGCATGTACCTTGTCCCTCTTCGTTTTCGATACCATGCTGAAAAAACGTCAAATTTATGGTGTTTTCTCTATACAAAACAATTAGTTAGTGAAATTCAATACCATGAGAACACAAAAAATAGCTGCATGGTATCGGCTTTCATCATGGCATCGTCAGTCGATAGTACCAGCTTTAATGCCATGCTCAAACGGTGCTTGGCGCTTCCTTCTGTTGCCAGACCCTGCCAGACATAAATACAAAAAAGCCCGCAATTACGCGGGCTTAGCGGCTTTTTATGCCATCAGGTGCCTGGCCGTGCCAGACGCGGGATCACTCCCACTCAATAGTGGCAGGCGGCTTGCCGGAGACGTCATAAACCACCCGGTTGATGCCGCGGACTTCATTAATGATCCGGTTGGACACGCGACCGAGAAGGTCGTAAGGGAGCTCGCTCCACTTGGCAGTCATGAAATCGGAGGTTTCGACAGAACGCAGGCTCACAACCCATTCATAGGTACGGCCGTCACCCATGACACCTACGCTCTTTACAGGAAGGAACACAACGAAGGCCTGACTCACCTTGTCATAGAGATCGGCCTTACGCAGTTCTTCAATGAAAATGGCATCGGCTTCACGCAGAAGATCTGCATATTCGCGTTTCACTTCACCCAGAATGCGAACCCCCAGACCCGGACCCGGGAACGGATGGCGGTAGACCATCTCAGCGGGAAGACCGAGGGCAATACCGAGTTCACGGACTTCGTCCTTAAAGAGGCTGCGCAGCGGCTCAAGAAGCTTCAGATGAAGCGTGTCGGGCAGGCCGCCTACATTGTGGTGGCTCTTAATAACCTTGGCTTTTTTGGTTTTTGCACCGGCAGACTCAATCACGTCAGGGTAGATCGTGCCCTGAGCAAGCCATTTGGCGTTTTTGATTTTGGCAGCTTCTTCTTGGAAGACGTTGACGAATTCACGGCCGATGATCTTACGCTTCTGCTCGGGATCGGAAACACCTGCCAAAGCGTTCATGAAGCGATCAATGGCGTCCACCACAATGAGCTTCAGGCCCATGTTCTTTTCAAAAGTCTCACGAACCTGTTCGCGCTCATTCTTGCGCAGCAGACCATTGTCGACGAAAACGCAGGTCAAACGTTGACCGATTGCACGGTGGATGAGCGCTGCGGTGACGGAACTGTCGACGCCGCCTGAAAGGCCAAGAATCACTTCCTCATCGCCCACTTCGGCGCGAATTTTCTCAACGGCTTCCTTGGCGTAGTCACCCATGATCCAGTCAGGCTTGCATTTGCAGATGTCAAGGACGAAGCGCTGGAGAATTTCACGGCCTTTAACGGTGTGCGTGACTTCCGGGTGGAACTGCACGGCATAGAAGCCCCGGGCTTCATCAAACATACCGGCAATAGGGCACGACGGCGTAGAGGCCATCACTTTGAATCCCGGAGGAAGCTCGGAAACTTTGTCGCCGTGGGACATCCAAACCTTCAGCATGCCTTCGCCAGCTTCGGTCTGGAAGTCTTCGATGCCCTCAAGAAGCTTGGAATGATTGCGGGCGCGGACTTCGGCATAGCCGAATTCACGCTTGGTACCGCTTTCGACCTTGCCGCCGAGCTGCTGCGCCATGGTCTGCATGCCGTAGCAGATCCCGAGGACGGGAACGCCCGCTTCAAAAACGGCTTGGCTCGCTTGGTCGTTGCTTTCCTCATAGGCGCTCATATGGGAGCCCGAGAGAATGATGCCTTTAGGGGCGAATTCACGAATGAAATCAGCAGAGACGTCGTTCGGATGAACTTCGCAGTAGACGTGGGCTTCGCGCACGCGTCGGGCGATCAACTGGGTCACCTGGCTGCCGAAGTCCAGAATCAGGATGCGGTCGTGAGACATGGGTTGGAATGCTTCTTTTGTGGAGGAGACTGAGGTGCGCAGCTTTGCGATTGAAGTGTTTTCAGAGAATCAACATGGCCGAAAACTTTCAAGCGTTGCGCGGGCGTTACTGTAACAGAAATAAGAAAGGCGCCCGCACCGCTTGAGCTTGCTGCCTGCGGGCTTCGGGCGCCTTCTCCGACATAAAGTCGGCTGCCTATCGATTAGTTGGCCTGACGATAGTTCGGGGCTTCCTTCGTGATCTTCACGTCATGGACGTGAGATTCACGCATGCCAGCCGCCGTGATCTGCACGAAGCGTGCGCGGGTGCGCATTTCATCAATCGTGCGGCAGCCGCAGTAGCCCATGGAGGAACGCAGACCGCCGATCATTTGATAGATGATCGCGGAGATGGAACCCTTAAAGGGCACCATGCCTTCAATGCCTTCCGGGACGAACTTATCGATGTTGCCCTGGTTGTTGTCCTGGAAGTAGCGGTCGGCAGAACCCTTGCCCATCGCGCCGAGCGAACCCATGCCGCGGTAGGACTTATAGTTGCGGCCCTGATAAAGGATCACTTCGCCCGGAGCTTCTTCCGTGCCGGCAAACATGCCGCCCATCATGACAGAATTAGCGCCGGCCGCGATGGCCTTGGAAATATCGCCCGAGAAGCGGATGCCGCCGTCGGCGATGCAGGGAACACCGGTGCCCTGAAGAGCTTCTGCGACATTGCTGATGGCTGAAATCTGGGGCACGCCGACACCGGCAACGATGCGGGTAGTGCAGATGGAGCCCGGGCCGATACCGACCTTGACGCCGTCAGCGCCGTGTTCGACAAGCGCGAGGGCAGCTTCGCCGGTAGCGATATTGCCGCCGATAACCTGAAGGTTCGGGTAATGCTGCTTGACCCACTTCACGCGGTCAAGAACACCCTTGGAGTGACCGTGAGCGGTGTCGACGACGATAACGTCAACGCCTGCGTCAACGAGCTTTTCAACGCGCTCTTCGGTACCTTGACCAACAGAAACAGCAGCGCCGGCGAGGAGCTTGCCCTGAGCATCCTTGGCGGCGAACGGATGATCGGTCGCCTTGGTAATGTCCTTAACGGTCATGAGGCCGGCAAGACGGAAGTCCTTCGTAACAACGAGAACACGTTCGAGACGATGACGGTGCATCAGATTCTTGGCTTCTTCAAGCGAAGCGCCTTCATGCACAGTGACGAGGCGTTCACGCGGCGTCATGACTTCACGAACCGGAACGCTCATGCGGGTTTCAAAGCGGAGGTCACGGTTTGTGACCATGCCGAGCACCGTACCGTCTTCAGCAACCACGGGCAGACCCGAGATGCGGTGTTCGCGCGCGAGAGCAATCACGTCGCCCACGAGCATTTCCGGCCCAATGGTAATCGGTTCGGAAACAACGCCGGATTCATGGCGCTTCACCTTAGCGACTTCAGCAGCCTGCTGATCGGCAGTCATATTCTTGTGAATAAAGCCGACGCCGCCTTCCTGAGCGAGCGCAATCGCGAGCTTGGCTTCAGTGACCGTATCCATGGCGGCTGAAACCATCGGGATGTTGAGCGAAAGACCGCGCGTGAGCTGAGTCTGCAGCTGCGTATCGCGGGGGAGAATTTCCGAATAGGCGGGAACGAGCAGTACGTCGTCGAACGTAAGAGCCGTCTGAAGGAGTCGCATAACAACCTCTGAGTGCAAAAAAAAATACACCGCTTGATTCTCAAAGGCCTGCAAGTCGTCAGGCGAAGAGATCGGGGTACGGCACGTAAATGATGTTCGATCGGCTCGAAGCTTGAAACTTCGAGCGGAAGGTCCGCGAAACACTTAAAGCGGGGATGAGATCCGCGAAGGGCGTTTGGGGAATTTCCGAGATTGATTGCGGCGGCAGTCTAAACGTTTTGAAGACAATTGTGTGCAGATGTAGGGAAAAAGTTTGAGTTTGCCCTACCCCACAAATACGCGACGGGCTCTCTTTGGAACTGAGAGCCCGTTCTTAATGTCAATCAAGCCGCAGGATGGCCGGAATAAAGCCCATCAATCAAATCTTTCCATCGAGACAGTATCTTTTCTCGACGAAGTTTCATTGTTGGCGTGAGAAGGCCGTTTTCAACGGTAAATGGCTCGTCCGCAACGGCAATGGACCGCGGAATGCCGTAAGAAGGAAAATCTTTGGCGGCGGCACGCACGCGTTTGACCAAATAGCGCAGCATGCTTCGATCGTGCAGCGTCTGCGGATCGTCTGCAGAGAGTTCCATTTCGGCACAGAGCGCTTTCCATAGGTCAGGCTGAAGAACCAGTACAGCACTAATGAAGGGGCGATTTTCGCCGCAGACGAATACCTGTTCGAAGAGCGGGTCTTCCTGAATAGCGAATTCGAGATCAACGGGGGCAATCTTTTCGCCAGTGCTCGTGACGATGATTTCCTTGATGCGTCCTTTGATACGCACGCGGCCGCCGTCAGACAGATCTGCCTGGTCACCCGTATGAAACCATCCGTCTTCTGTAAAGGCGTGCTTGGTTTCAGCTGGTTTGTTCCAGTATCCCTGCATGACCTGCGGGCCTTTCACTTGCAGTTCGTCGCGGTCACCGAGGCGAACCTGCGTTTGGGCAACAGGTTGCCCCACACAAGCGGGATGGTTCATTTCGGCACGCGTCAAGGAGACGATGGGACTTGTTTCCGTCAGTCCATAAACCTGACGGAGCGGCACCCCCATCGCACAGAAATAGCGAGCTACTGACTGATTCAGACTTGCTCCGCCGCAGAGAATCGCTTTCATGCGTCCGCCAAAAAGTCCGCGTACTTTGCGGCCGACATCTTCGTCTAGTACCGGAAGCACGGTTTCGTCGAGCGCTTCTCGGGCGGAAGGTTCAATGGGCAGACCGTTGTCACGGCAGAATCGCCTCCATCCAGCCTCGGCAGCCCACTGAGAGCGGTGCTGCTCGACTTCAGAACCCTTCGCGAGTTCAAGCTGCTGCTTTTGATAAAGACGTTCGAGCACGCGCGGAACAGTACACATGATGGTGGGCTGAACATCAGCCAAGTCGTTCTCAATGTGCTGAACTGATCGGGCAAATGCCATCGAGGCACCGTGAGCAAGGGCTGCGTAATGAGCGACGGTACGCTCAAAAGTGTGGGAAAACGGCAGAAATGAGAGATAGATGTCGGATTCTGTGATTTCGACTGCATCGGAAATCTGGGCCACATTGGCGACAAGATTTGCATGAGTCAGCATTACGCCCTTGGGACGGCCGGTGGTGCCGGAGGTGTAAATGAGCCCGGCAAGATCGTCAGGGCTGGGTTCCGGCGGAAGCGCTTCGCTCGGCGTGCCGTTGCCGCGCGCGAGCCACGTCTCAACACCGGAGATGCGAACGCCGTCGATTACCTCGTCGTCGAGTTCATTCAAAAGCACCACCTGTTCGAGCATCGGCAGTGTTTCGCCTGCTGCCGCATGCAGTGCGTTCCATCTTGCACGCGAGGAGGTCACAAGAATTCTTGCGCCGGAGTCATGAAGGATGTAGGCGGATGATCCCGGTGTGTCAACAGCATGGAGGGGGACAGGTATGAGTCCTGCCGCCAAAGCTGCCTGATCGAAGATGACAGCCTCAATGGAATTGGTGAGCAGCATCGCAGCACGGTCGCCCGGCTTCAGTCCCGACGCATAAAACGCATGCCGCCAACGCAGCACTTGTGCTTCAAAAGCTTTCCAGGTGAGTGAAATCCAACGATTGTCGGCATAGTCGAACTGTCGGAAGGCCTCTCGATCCGGCCACAGGGATACGGTTCGTCGACGAAGTGCGGGAATCGTGACACAGTCAAAAAGTCGAGCGAGGGTGGAGCGCGTCATTTGATGAAAAAATGAGGAACGCCTAAAGCGCGCAGACGCGGGCTGGAGGTTGGGTCCCCTGAAAGTTGGCGGCGAATTTTGTGCGGAGCAGTATGCGTTGCAAAGCGCTCAAAAATAGAAAGATGATTTAAGTGAAAACCCGATGAGCGTTGCTGACGATGCTAAATTGGCTGCGTTCTTCTTACGTTGAAAAAGAACGCAGCTGCAGACTTATTTCTTTTTAGGCGCAATACCTTCGTAAAGTGCGTCAATGTCAGAGGCATACCGGCGGGTGATGATGCTTCGCTTGAGTTTCAAGGTCGGCGTCAGCATGCCGTTTTCAATTGTCCAAGGTTCGCGGACAAGTTTGACGAGACGTGGAACACCGTAATTCGGGAAGTCAGCTGCAGCCTTTTTAATACGCTTGAGGGCTGCCTGCTGGGCTTCTCGCGAATCAAGCGACTTCGGGTCCTCTGGATCAAGCTTCAGTTCCGCGCAGAGACGCTGCCACTCGTCGGGATTAACGACGGCAACCAGTGCAATGCAGATGCGGTCATCACCTACCGCAAGTGTTTGAGCAAATAGCGGATCGGTTTCGACAGCGGCTTCCAGATCGGCGGGGGGTACTTTTTCGCCCGTGCTCGTCACAATGATTTCTTTAATGCGGCCGGTAATACGAATGCAGCCGTCTTGGTATATCTCGGCAACATCGCCTGTGGAGAGCCAGCCATCATCGGACAGAATGGCTCGTGTAGCTTCTTCTCGGTGCCAATAACCTTGCATAACAGAGGGACCCCGCACCAAAAGCTCGCCTCCATCCCCAAGCTTTACTTCAATGTTGTCAAGTTTGGGACCAACGGTTGAAGGGTGATTTTGTCCGACTTTATTGACAGCAATGATGGGGCTGGTTTCCGTCATGCCGTAGCCTTGGAAGATAGGAACGCCGAGCCCGAGGAATACCTTTGCAACGGCAGGGTTGAGAGCTGCGCCGCCAGAGATGTAGAGGTGAATGCGGTCGCCGAAAACAGAACGAAGCTGCTTGCCGATCTTTTTGTCAAGAAATCCCGCAACAAGCGGATCAAGCCAAGCGCGGCCGGAAGGTTCTATGGGCAGACCATTTTCTCGGCAGAAGCGACGCCAACCGACTTCGACTGCCCAGTTAAAAAGGTAGCGGACGTAAGCGGGCTTCTTGGCGAGGCCATCACGAAGCTTGCCATAGATCATGTCGTATACGCGTGGTACCGACATCAAGATGGTTGGACGAATGGATTTCAGATCGTCCGCCAAAGTTGCGATGGAGCGGTTGAAGGCCAGCGTCAGGCCGGTACCCACTGCGAGATAGTATGAAGCTGTGCGCTCGAATGTGTGTGAAAGCGGGAGAAACGACAAAAGCGTTTCATCGGCATAGGGCTGCAGACTCTGAAGCACACCCCGGAGATTGGAGAGCACGTTGCGGTGAGTAAGCATCACGCCTTTGGGATTACCCGTCGTGCCGGAGGTATAAACGAGTGCGGCAAGATCTGTCGAGCGCGGCCCCGGCGGGAGCGGCGCATCCGGCGTTTTGGCAAGCCACGTTTCTAAGCTCAGCATCGGAATGTCGGCATCGGGGTCATCAGCGAAATCATCGTCTGTGATGACAACAAGTTTCAGGTTGGGGAGCTCGGCAGCTTCACGCACCAAACGCCACTTGAGCTTCTTGTTGGTGACCAAAACTTCTGCGCCTGAGTCGTTGAGAATGTAGGCCGACGATTTTGGCGTATCGATAGCATGAAGCGGCACCGGCGTCAGGGCGTTGGCCAGGGCTGCCTGATCGAAGAGAACGGCTTCGATGCAGTTCGGCAGCAGCATTGCAACGCGAGTGCCTCGAGTGAGGCCAAGACCAGCAAAGGCGTGACGCCAACGCTGAACTTCATCGTAGCCCTGCCGAAACGTCCAGTCGCGCCACGATTTCTTCACCGGATCCCAAGATTTCCAACCGACTGCATCAGGACGCTTTTCTACCTGTAGCGCAAGCATTTCGGGAATGGTCGAGAGTACGTCGAGGTCGCGTATGCGTTCGAGGCCTGCTTCCTTCGGAGAGAGTTTTTCCATGGTCGTTGCGAAATAAGTAAACCAGCATGAGGGCCGCTTCCGACGCATTGAAAGCGCAGAAAGCCAATAGTGTCCTCATTGTATCGGTCGAGCCGTAAATTCAAATAAAGAGTCGTCAAAGAGTCGCGGATGGGAGCTTGTTCATCGGCTGAATGGATGATGGACGAGATAATTGAACGAATAAGAGGCGGTATACGTATATTTACTTAATAGCGCTTTCTTATCATGAGCAAAGAAGGTGGCATACCAAAGTGTTTGCGGTGATTAATTAATGAATAACACCTAAATTGCACCACAATGGTGCGTAGATAAAATATGCCTTAGGGGTTTGCATGTGAATTGTGAAAAGGGTAACTTTAATTCCGCAGCGAATAAAACAAATGCACATGCGTTGCTCCTCAAACGCTTACAAATGATGTGGTTGGTCCTGCATCATCTGATTGGCTGCAAAATTGAGAAAGGCTGACGACGGAAAGGGACGTCGTCAGCCTTTTTCGTATCGGTCTTCTTATGCGTGGGTCAGCATTCACACTATTGGCCTGGCTGGTGATTATTCTGAACAACGCCCGACAGCTGTTCGATTTTCTAGGTACTGCACAGCATAGCGCCCTGAGAGCACGCCTTCATCGAGGTCATGCAGGACATGGATGAGGAGATATGAGTTTCATATCTTGATGAAGTTCTTCTTTTGCACTGGGCAGCCGCTGTTGTCAGCGGAGGCTGAAAGAGCGCAATAAAGCCGAATGTGGCCGGATGTGAAGGGCAGTTTTCTGAATATCTTTGATTGGACAACTTGTCTACAAGCGAAGGCATGACAATGTGCGGATGTACAGGCAGTGTCAAGGAATGAATGTTAGTTGATATGAATCAAAATGTTATATTTTGCAACGCACCGTTTTGGTGCGATTTGATGGAGAGGGATGCCTGAGGTCATGATCGTATTTCTGCGTAGGTTTAGAAATGCGACCTTCGCTGGAAAATTATATGCAAATGAGAATTAAATGCATCTAAGTTTGCGGTCTATTTTTGTAAACAACATCTTGTGTAAAACGTGACCGCATTGCATGGTTTGGACTCTGTATGTGTCCAAAACTCCATACCACTTCACACTTCAGAAAAAAAAAGCCCGCGGTGCTTTGGCATCGCGGGCTGGAACAACAATCGGACGCGGCATGCTTGCATTAGTAATGACGACCCGCTAAGCGGACGGACATTCCAATACAGCCCCTCGGAAGCGCCCGATGTCGACGCACGCCTTGCCGACTCAAGTGAGTCGGAAGGAGGAATTGATCCAATAAGAATTCTAGGCACTTTCAACTAGTGCACCATAAGGATAATCCCTGCTGAAAACGTATTCAGTGCAAAGTATGGAGCTGTTCAATTGTTCATTGAGCTTAGTGAAAACGACGATCAGTAAGGTATTTTGCGTTTTCTTGTTTTCGGCGTGATTCACTGAGGAGTAGAGAGAGACATTCGGGTTAACGATTGATTATCGAATTCCGTAGCAAAGAAAGATCCAAATGCCGTGGTGTGCAAGGAGTTTAGAAGGATTCAGGAGGTGATTTTTGAGCACGACGCGCCTGTCAAGACCTCTTTAGGTGGAGGCGGAGGTCAAACTGACCTGTTATAGTTGAAGGCAATTTAAAAAAATCAAATACAACATATGGTTGTAAAAATTTAACTTTATAACTATAGATTGTATTTATTGTTGAATAAGATTGTTTTGGGGATGTGCGTAATGACTGAATCTCTCCCTCTGCATCTCATCAAGCGTGATGGAGCCGTGCGGGACTTTGATGCGGAAAAAATTGTGCAGGCAGTAGTCAAAGCGGGGCTGGCCACGCAGGAATTCGATGCTGCACGAGCGCGTGAGATTGTTCAGACATATGTGTTGCCTCGTCTCATGAAGCACGATGCTGCACGCACTCCCACGATCGAATGGGTACAAGATGCTGTTGAGCACGGACTCTACGAAGCGGGGTGTTTCCCAACGCTGCGTGCTTATATCGTCTATCGCGAATCACGGGCGAAGGCTCGTGATGCGAAGAAGAGCTGGGTCAATGTTGAAAGCTCAATCAACGAATATTTGGATCGACAGGATTGGCGCGTTCATGCCAATGCCAATCAGGGCTACTCACTGGGCGGTCTCATACTGAATGTTGCCGGCAAAGTTGTAGCCAACTATTGGCTCAATTTTGTCTATCCGCCGGAAGTGGGACGTGCGCATCGAGAGGCCGATATTCACGTACACGATCTTGATATGCTCTCGGGCTACTGTGCCGGTTGGTCGCTTAGGACGCTTCTTCAGGAAGGGCTGAACGGCGTGGCGGGCAAGATTGAAGCTGATCCTCCGAAGCATCTCTCTTCTGCAACGGGACAGATCGTCAATTTTTTGGGGACCATGCAGAATGAATGGGCTGGTGCGCAGGCATTCTCGTCATTTGACACTTACCTTGCGCCGTACATCCGCAAAGACAATCTGCCCTATCGTGAAGTTCTGCAGAGCATTCAGGAACTGATCTACAACCTGAACGTTCCTTCACGGTGGGGGACGCAAACTCCATTTACAAATCTGACCTTTGATTGGACCTGCCCGGAAGATCTCCGTCAACAGCACCCGGTGATCGGCGGAGAGACCATGCCCTTTACATACGGCGAGCTTCAGCCGGAAATGGACATGATTAACCGTGCCTACATTGAAGTCATGATGAAGGGAGATGCCAAAGGGCGCGTTTTTACGTTCCCAATCCCCACTTACAACATCACGCCGGATTTTGATTGGGAAAGCGAAAACTCGCTTCAGCTCTTTGATATGACGGCTCGATATGGGCTTCCTTATTTCCAGAATTTCATTAATTCGGAATTAAAGCCCAATATGATCCGGTCGATGTGCTGCCGGCTCCAGTTAGACCTTCGTGAACTGCTCAAGCGCGGCAATGGTCTTTTTGGTTCCGCGGAACAGACAGGGTCTGTGGGTGTGGTAACGATCAACTGCGCACGGTTGGGCTACCTCTTTAAGCACGATAAAGAGCATCTCTACGAGCGCCTCAGCTATCTGCTTGAGCTAGCCAAAACAAGTCTTGAGATTAAGCGAAAAGAAATTCAGCGTCATATTGACGGCGGTCTTTTCCCATACACCAAGCGCTATCTGGGAACGCTGCGCAATCACTTCTCGACCATTGGCGTCAACGGTATCAATGAGATGATCCGTAATTTCACGGACGATAAGGAAGACATTACGACAGAAGCGGGACACGCTTTTGCGCTTGAGTTTCTCGACTATGTGCGAGCCAAGCTTGTGAGTTTTCAGGAAGAAACGGATCATATGTACAACCTGGAGGCAACGCCAGCCGAAGGCACGACGTACCGTTTTGCCAAGGAAGACAAGAAGCGCTTCCCGCAGATCCTTCAAGCAGGGACACCCTCGAATCCTTATTACACCAACAGTTCTCAGCTTCCCGTGAACTTCACGGACGATCCGTTTGAGGCGTTGGAACGTCAGGACGATCTGCAGCGTAAATATACGGGCGGTACGGTTCTCCACCTTTATATGAATGAGGCGGTGTCGAGTCCGCAAGCCTGCCGTGAACTTGTGCGCCGCACACTCACAAATTTCCGACTGCCCTACATTACAGTGACGCCGACCTTCTCGATTTGTCCGAAGCACGGTTACCTCTCTGGGCGACATGACTTCTGCCCGAAGTGTGATGCTGAATTGATTGCCAAGAAGCGCAGCGAATATCAAAAGGCAGAAAAAGAACGGGCGGCAGCCAGCTGACAACATCTGGTGTAATCGTTGTTGCTTCAATACTATTAATTGTTGCTATTTAAAAAAATGAATGCTTGCGGGAAGAGGATCTTGCTATAGTTCTTTTTCCTGCTTTAAGCAGATATCACAAGTGAGGGAATGCTCATGACTGAAGCTAAAAATACGATCGAACTCAAAGATTCCGAGCGTCAGCCCTGCGAAGTGTGGACGCGGGTGATGGGTTACCACCGTCCCGTGCAGAGCTTCAATATTGGCAAAAAGGGGGAGTTTGAAGAGCGCGTCTGTTTCACGGAAGGTGCGGCGACCCACCACGGAGAAATTCATCGTCCTTGCTGCGGCAAGTAAAAACATCAATAGGGCACAATTGAATTAACCGTGATGGCGGAGCTTTATTCTTCAGCGCCTCAGTCAAGGCCTGTCGTCGAGATTTTTCCGCAAGATTCCGATACAGGTCATACCTCGGCCGAGGCGCTCCGTATTGCAGCCATCACGCCTTTTACCACGATTGACTATCCTGGCAAGTTGTCAGCGGTAGCTTTCGTTCAAGGCTGCCCGTGGCGCTGTATTTATTGCCAGAATCCTTGGATGCAGCCCAAGGATTTTGATCCGTCGCTTTCACATGAGTCATGGCACAGGCTTGAAGAACTGCTGAAGCGGCGCAGGGGACTTTTGGACGCAGTGGTTTTTTCGGGCGGGGAACCGACCGTTGATTCGGCGCTGCCGGACGCTGTTGCTCGTGTTAAAGCAATGGGTTTTAAAGTGGGACTGCATACCGGCGGCATTATCCCCGCGCGTCTCGCACGTGTACTGCCAATGCTGGATTGGGTAGGTATTGATGTTAAAGCCCCGCCCACGGATGCAGCGCTCTACGAACGAGTAACGGGGCGTACTCATGCGGCTCTGCACTTTCTTGAAGCTTTTCGAATGCTTCAAAAGGCCGGGATTCCATTTGAATGTCGAACCACCGCTCACCCTGACTATCTTCCCAATACGAAACTTTTAGAGCTTGCTGTCTGGCTTAAGTCTGAACGGGTTGATACTTTCGCCTTACAGATCTATCGTCGGCCAAGAGGGATCTTTGCAACATTGCCAGCTGTTGGAAGTGACTATCCGAATGAATTGGTTGTTTCAGCGCTTAAAGGGGCTGTGAAAACATTCATTGAACGCCGTTGACGTGAATGCGCCAAGACGGCTCATGACGCGTTGAGCGGCAAAAAAACGGCAGAACTCAAATCTGAGTCTGCCGCTCGGATCATCCAACTTCAAGCCGCTGATGTGGGCGGCTTATGAAAGGCTGGATTACTTGGTCTCGTTGATGAGCTCCTTGAAGGAAGTGCCAGGTACGAATTTCGGCTTCTTCGTGCCGGGAATGCGGATCGATTCGCCCGTGGAGGGATTGCGGCCGGTGCGCGGCGCACAGTCGACGGCCTTGAAGGTGCCGAAGCCGATCAGCGTTACGGATTCACCGCAGCGCACGGCCGAAATGATTTCTTCGAGGGCGCTCACGATAATGCGGTCAACCTCGGCTTTCGAGGCCGTATTGCGGGCGGCGACGCGGTCTACGAGTTCAAGACGGTTCATAAGAATCCTTGTGTAAAAGCGATGTTTTTGTATTGTTCCGCCTAACAGGTCTCGGGGTGGCTTCAGGCAGCATGAAGAATGTGGTATGCGAAGGAGTCAACCCTACACGCTATAAACATGTCGGGTGGGGCGCCTCTGGGGCTCCGCGCTGACCGGCAGAGCTTCGCATATGTCTACTGTATCACTCGCGCGCGGCGTTTGAGAACTTTCAGAAGAGGAATCAACCGCATCTGCTGCAGACAGAGATCGATATGATCGGCTGTTTGGCCGTGATTGTGCTCTGTTGAACGTTCAAAAGTATGTTTTTTTGTGCATCAGGAAACACACAATACCCACTAATTGGTATGATATAAACCCTTATGTTTAGGATGGCTGTCCGAACGATTTTGTTTAGTAACAAGCAAACAAAATTCTTTTACAAGAAAAACAAAGAATCCCCTTCTAAGGGTTGATACGGAGTGCGACAATATCCATGTCGCAAGTGATTGCGGCAAATGTTTCGGGTAACCGAGACATCTCCTTTGGTGGTATTTCGAGTCATTGCATCTGCATCGAGCGGACAACAGCGCATATGCTGACGTCCCATTGCGGGGCATTCGGCTGAAGGAGGCCTCCCTTGAGTTTTTCTCTGAGTGAGCCTTCAGCCGAATACCTCGGTCGAAAGAGGCAATGACTCTTTTTTTGTCTAAATTTTTTGCCGAGAAGAGCCTTGGGAGCGCAGTTCTAGCGTTCGGAGCGAGGTATCAGCTTCTCGAGAAAAGTCTTCGAATCCTTGATGCGCAAAAGCGAGCGCTGCACTCGCTTCTCCTGAAGAGGCAGCTGTCTTTCAAGAATTTTTGCTGTGGCAGCAGCATTTTCGTTGCCCATTTTGGCTGCACGCATAAACAGCGCCCAAGCGCGAGCCGGCGAGTAGGCGAGACCGTTTCCCGTCATGAGAAAACCAGCCAGCATTGCCGCGGCTTTGGCGGAACCGCCTTCTGCAGCGCGGCAGAGCCAACGAACAGCCTCGCGCTGATCGACTTTGCCGCCGATACCAGACCAGTTCGCTACTCCAATGCGGAACTGAGCATCCACAATGCCGGAGAAAGCTGCTTCTCGCATCCATTTGCGGGCCGCTGCTGGATCGCGTTCACTCACCTCTCGGCGCCGAAGCAGCTCAGCGAGCTCATACTGAGCTTCCGGGATACCTGCTTTGGCGGCCTCAGTGAAATATTTTTCCGCTTGCCGATGGTCCGTATTGAATATTGCTTGGTGCGTATTCTGCGGGGATAGGGCAGTGCTTTCGTTGAGAGTCTGTTTGTTTTCGGAATGGACGGATGGGCTCTCACCGTCGCGCAGGATGCGGGCTGCTTCCAGAGCACTTTGCTCATCGCCCTGAGCAGCAGCCAAACGCAGCCAGTAAAGTGCTTTCGCTGTATTAACGCAGGTTCCGATACCGTCGAGCAGAGCGTGTGCAAGATCGGCTTGAGCGGCTTTAGAGCCTCGATAAGCTGCGGATTCAAGGAGCTCTACGCCTTTAGTGAGGTCTTGGGACAGGCCTTGACCGCGCAGGTGAAGCAATGCCAGCAGATGCAGTCCGGTTGCCGAGCCCGCAGCCGCAGCATGACGCAGAAGGATCAATGCGCGGCGATTCTTGCGGGCGTTGGGTGCTTCGGTCAGCAGGCGGCGAGCCAATTCAGCCTGACTTTCCGGATCTCCGGCGCGTGCTCGCGCTTCCATCTCGTTGAGGCGTCGAATAGCTTCTTCGCCGGAAAGCGGCCGCGGTCGAGCCACGCCGCCAAGAAGATCCAGCACCGGTTCGGTGAAAGCTTGTGGCTGCGGGATGGGGAACCGTTCGTCCGGTTGCTTTGGCATCAGGTGTTAAGAGTGAGACTGGTTCGTCGTATCCGCTGCCGGCGCATGGGTTGCCGCAGGCGACGTTGTGTCTTGGTGCTCCGGCGCTGTTGTTGCATTCTTGTCGTCCGGAGCCGGAAGCGGTTCGATAACAGGTTTGTCAGAACCCTCTGGGATACGGATGACGACACCATTTTCGGGGGCCGATTGGTTGAGGGGTTCTATACCGGCCAAAGACAGCCCCAAGGCCATGGTGAAGCTGATAAGACCGTAGAAGAGCCACCCTGCGGCGCCGAGAATCATCGGGCGTCCGATCGGTAGACTGTCATAGTTCTTCCCATAGGTTTGGTTGACAAAGGCCAGTTGGCGCCAACCGTTTGTGAGCATCCACGAGCCCCAGAGCACGATTAGGAAATAAGGGCCAAGCCAATTGGCAATCTCTTCATTGCGAAAGAGTGCCTGCAGAACCAAATAGACAACAATGAGCCAAACAGTGGAGCGAACCCAGACGCGGCTTGCTCTGGCATTCTCAGGAATACCCATCTCTTCCCAATTGCGTGCTTGCAAAAGTGCCCCAAAAATCGGAGTGAAGAGCAGAGCGCAGGCGCAGACAAGCTTGGGGTTGTATAGCTTCGGGCGGGAGGGAGACATGACGTGAAAACTATTGAAAGTGTGCCGCACATCAAACAAGTCAGCGTGCAGCTTTGTGACGGGAGGATTCTAGCCGACGAGTATCTCTCGATCGATTCCCCACCCTCAGACGGATGAAGCAAATAGTGAACAAACAGAAGCTGGGGGGACTGCTTCCAAAGCGTTTGACCAACAGCATTGGACGACAATGGTGAGGAAAAACGAGAGTTTTTCATACGGCCTATTGAGACGACAGCTGCACTGTGTTTGCGCTAATCTCAGAAGATCTAAATTCGAGAGGAAGTAGATGTCGATTATTCGTCGCGCCTTTGCCGTTGGTTTTTGCGCCAGTATCTTCCTGCTCGGCGGCTGCACCACTAATGTTCAGCAGCCGGCTGACTTGTCGGCCCGTTCGCATGATCCACGAGGATTGATTTCAGGTCTGCCTGCTGCCGGTGAAGCCGTATGTCTGACGGCTGCTTCAGATCACTCACCAACGATTGACATTGCAGTGCGCCAGGCGCTGCGCGATCGTGGATACAAAGCTGTGATGTTGTCGGCTCAGGAAAGTCCGCGGCCAAAACAGTGCCGCTTTTTAGTTGCTGTTTCGGGACGTGGCGCAATGCTGCCGGGAGATCCGCCGTCCATGGTGGCGCTTGACTATCGTGACCTCTATACGGGAGAGACGCAGCGTGCGGTTTGGAAACTCGATCGGGCTGCTACAGCTTGGAGACGAGCTTCTGCAGATTCAAACGGAGTGCCTTACCGAACGGATGTGCAGAATCTGCTTGTGACCCCTGCTGTTGGCGACTTTGAATTGATTTTGCGTGATCTCGTCGATCAGCTGTTCCCTGCGGTTCGATGATTTATTTGGGATTGCTGGGCCAGGCACCGGTGAAATCTGAATTTTGGAACGCCCCTTCTCCAAGAATCAGAAGGGCGATTAGGAAAACCTTTGTGCTTGAATACATAAACACTATGGCAGTTGATAGGACTGCAGCGCTAGTATTCATAATGAGGTACTTTAGGCCTTGAGCAGCTCAAAAACGGTTGGCTGGGACAGTCCTCTCAGGGAAACCTTGTTCAAACGTTTCAGGCCTCTCAATCCGGTTCTATGTGCAGTTTGCTATACGGCGGTATGTGGGCATTTTCTCTTTTGCGCGCTTCTGATGCGCAAAGTGCCTATGCAGACCAGACGGCAATGGAACTGGCAACTCATCCTCATTCGAGGCTCTCATGGAAGAAAAGAAAGAAAGCGTGAACGTTTCGCCCGACCCCAGCGAACAACGCGCTCCCCTCAGCCCCTCTGCAGATGAGGCACAAGCTGCCTCAGCAGGATCTGCGCCTATGGATCCGGCCAAGTGTGGCGCGCACGAGATTCACTGCATCGAGCAAGAAGCTGAACTCGCTGAAGCTCGTGTGCGGGAACGCGTGCGTACGGAAGCTGCAGAAGCTGAAAGGGCGTTGGACAACGCTGCTCATTGCGCTTCAGCGGAACAGAAAAGTGTATTGTCTGAGGAGCAGCCAGATAAAGCCCAAAACACTCGGCTGAGCTCAGCAAAGTCGCCGGCACCGAGTGATGAGCAAGCGGTATTAGAAGCACAGAATTCCGCCAACTGGAAGATGACGCTCGTCATTCTCACCACGGCATCGGTTCTAATGAGTTTGAGCTATACGATGCTCATTCCGTTTCTGCCGATGTACCTGCTCGAAGAACTTCATGTTGCGCAGGAAGACGTCAATCTTTGGTCTGGTCTGGTTTTTTCGGTTTCATTCCTGATTTCCGGGGTGATGGCGCCAATCTGGGGGGCGCTTGCCGATAAGCGTTCAAAGAAAATGATGGCTGTTCGTGCGGCAGCGCTGCTCGCTATCAGCTATGGGCTTGGCGGCATTGTGCAAAACGAGTGGCAGCTTTTGGCCATGCGTGCATTTCAGGGGTTTGCCGCAGGGCTTTGGCCCGCTTGTCTGGCGATTTTGTCTTCGAGCGTACCTAAAACAAAATTAGGCTTTGCGTTGGGGACCATGCAGGGCGGTCTGACGGCCGGCGGTGTGATCGGCCCATTGGTCGGCGGCATTCTTGCCGAGGCATTCGGCATGCGTGCGACATTTTTCCTCGGTGCGGCTGCGCTGCTGACGATTACCGTACTCATTATTTTTAAGATCAAGGAACCCCAAAAACGACGTCAGCCGCAAAGCGGGACGAATTCACCGCGGCAGAAGACCAATCTTCTTCGTATTCCGGTTGTGCAGCGAATGCTCATTACTGCCGGCGTAGTACAGATGACGATTCTTTTTCAGCAGCCGATCATGCCGCTTTATGTGGCTGAGCTCCAGGGGAGCATGGATCGCATCGTGCTCGTAACCGGCATTCTTTTTTCGGCGGTGGGTCTCTCTGGCGTCTTTGCGTCTCCGGTTTGGGGGATTGCGGGACAAAAATGGGGGTACCGACCGGTGCTTTATTCCGCACTCCTTGGCACGACGATATTCGGCGTGATCCAGGCCATTCCGAATGATCTCTGGCAGTTTGGCTTCTGGCGCTTCATCGGCGGTCTGGCCTTTGCAGGTATTTTCCCCGCTATCAACGCAGTGCTGACAAATTCAACGGAACCCGAGGATCGCGGCCGAATTTTTGGTCTTTCGTATGCTGCCCAGCAAATCGGCAGCGTCATAGGGCCGATTGCCGGCGGTGCACTCGGCATGTGGCTCGGACTCAAATTCGTCATTTTCTTCTCGGGCATCTTGCTCTTGCCGATGCTGATCTGGCTCTATCTCAAACGCCCGAAAGTTGAGGCAAGCACGGCTGGGAATGCGAAGTCGCTTTGAGCTGTGCGCACAAAAAAGTCCTTTGATTCTCACGAGGGAGATGCAAAAACGCTCTTTACGGCTGCATAGAGCTTTTTTTAAAATTGCGGCTTTCGCTAATAAGAAGATTGCCTTATCAAAACTTTAAACGGATTTGATGGACGGCCCCTCCTTTTGCGGGCGCAGCGTTGAAATGCGGCGCCTGCAGGAGGCAAAGAATGAGACGCAACTGCTGTGGAACTCTTTGTTTATACCCTCTTAGGACTCTTGGCGGCGCTTGCCTGCTGTGACCTTTTCGTCGGCGTTTCCAATGACGCTTCGAATTTCCTTAATTCTGCCGTTGGTTCCAGAACGGCTCCGTTCTGGGTCATTCTCGCCGTGGCAAGTGTCGGCGTGATTTTAGGGGCAACCTTCAGCTCCGGGATGATGGAGATAGCCAAGACGGGCGTGTTTGTTCCGGAAATGCTGTCCTTCAAGGAAGTGATGGTGATTTTTTGTGCAGTAATGGTGACGGACGTCCTGCTGCTCAATACTTTCAACTCTCTAGGGCTGCCCACCTCTACTACCGTTTCCATCGTTTTTGAACTCCTCGGCGGCACCATTGCGGTGGCCTGCTGGAAGATTTGGGCAAACGGTTATCCGCTCACTGACCTTGGCCTATACGTCAATTCGGGCAAGGCGCTGGCAATGATTATGGGCATTCTGGCATCCGTAGTCATTGCATTTTTTACGGGGCTTATCCTGCAGTACTTCCTTCGACTGCTGTTTACTTTCAGCTACGAGAAAATTTACCGGTGGCTGGGCGGCACGTTGGGCGGCATTGCACTTACCTCCACTCTCTACTTCCTGGTGGTGAAGGGCGCACGCGGCGCAAGCTTCATGCATCCGGAATGGATTGAGTGGATTGAAACGCACACGAGCATCATTCTGATCTCTTCATTTGCGTTTTTTACGGTTATTTTTCAGGCTCTGATTCTCTTCTTTCGAATGAACATCTTTCCCGTGATCATCCTCGCGGGAACATTTGCACTGGCCTTTGCTTTTGCCGGCAACGACTTGGTGAATTTTGTGGGTGTTCCGGTAGCGGCCATGGACAGCGTGATGCTCTGGAAGGCCCAACCCGGCATGGATCCCGGCATGATGATGGGCGGACTGCGCGATGTGAAAGTCACGCCTACAGTCATTCTCGGTGCTTCCGGCCTCATTATGTGCTTAACGCTTTGGTTCTCTAAGAAGGCTCACCGTGTTATTCAGACGGCGGTGAATCTCTCGTCAGCCACTCGCGGCGGCAAGGAGCAGTTTGGTTCGTCGCTCCCGGCGCGCTTGATCGTTCGCAGTGCCATTCAGATGAATGAAGTTATTCATCAGATGCTGCCGAAGTCTGTTTTCAGTGCTATAGACTCACGCTTTGTGAAGCGTAAACTTCCGCCTGGAGAAGTTGAACCTCCATTTGATGAACTGCGGGCGAGCGTGAATCTTGTTTTAGCCGCCATTCTGATTTCAACAGCTACGAGCATGAAGCTCCCGCTCTCGACCACTTACGTTACGTTTATGGTCGCAATGGGATCTTCTTTGGCTGATCGTGCTTGGGATCGTGAAAGTGCGGTCTACCGTATTTCGGGTGTGCTGACCGTCATTTCCGGATGGTTCATGACGGCTTTCTCTGCGGCTACGGCCTGCGGTTTCGTCGCTACTTTGATGTGCTGGCTCGGCAGCCCGATGATGATCCTCGGCATGATCACTGCTTTTGCGATCATTGTGCGCACCAATTTATTGAGCAAGCAGCCTGAGGCGGTAGTGGAGGAAGCCAAGCATGTCTATAAAGGCGATCAGAATTCGATACGTGAATTGCTGACAACTTCGGTTAACCACAATCTGGACCTGACACTCACGCTTTATTCCGAAGGTCTTGAAGCCTTCCTGCGGGAGGACTATGAGCGTTTGGGTGAACTGAAAAATCAAGCCGTAACGCTTTACGACGAAATCATGCTTCGGCGCGGCGATTATTACAGTATGGCTTTGCAGGGGGGCGGCGCTAAACGCGACTATGACGCGCGAAACTTCTATTACCGCGCCTTTACAAGCATGAAGGAAGTGGGGCATGCATTAAGAGATCAGCTGGGCGTGGCGGAAAATTATGTTGCCAACAGCCATTCTCCTTTCCGCGGGCAGATGCGTGAGAACACCATTCTTTTGGCAAAGGATCTGCAGCTTGTGCGTGACAACTTTACCCCGCAAGCCTGCACACGCATTCTGGGTATGCTTGACGAAGCTCAGCAGAGCTTCCTCGTGCAAATCGGCACGGAACAGATCTCACTTCGTAAGAGCGAGCTTTATTTGGGCTATCTGCTTTTTGCCCGTGAAGTGCTTAACCGCTACATGATGGTGAAGCTTCTGCAGACGGAGCTGGAAGCTGCTGCGGCGAAGACTGCTGCAGTAGAGGCGGCAAATGCCAAACTGGCCGATCGAGCGCTCGAAGAAGGCCGCAAGTAGCAGTCAGCAAAGTCTCCTTCTTGATGCGCCTCAAGCGGTCTGGGTGGTCCTTGAGGCGCTTTGCATTGGGGAACTGGGTACAGCTTCTTAAAATCCCTCAAGCACATTCGTCCAATGGCAAATGCCGCGGACATCTTTATTTCTTCCTTCCATTTCAATCATGATGCCTCAGGCAACTCAGACGATTCCCCGCCGTCCTTTGATCGGAGTGACGGGCGGTCTCAATGAAAAGGGCTTCCTCAATATCCGCAATGGTTATATGCAGTCCGTTGTTCGTGCGGGCGGCATCCCTGTGCTGTTGCCTCTTGATGCACCTGAAGAAATTCTTCGTGATGCATTCGAGCGCATGGACGGGGTTTTGATTTCAGGCGGGGCAGATATCGATCCTGCGCTCTACGGTGAGGAAACGCTGCCGGAATGCGGAGCGCTAGACCCGGCTCGGGATCGTCAGGAAATGCTGATGGCTAAATGGTCGCGCAGTGCTGGAAAGCCGGCATTAGGCATCTGCCGAGGCTGTCAGGTGATGAATGTGGCTGCGGGCGGCACGCTCGTGCAAGATATTGCATCGACCTATCATATTTCGAAGGATGTTCATTCTCAGCCTGAAGACTATGCCGTTACGACTCATTGGGTGGATTTGGTCCCCGGGACACTCGCCGCTGACGTCATGGGCTGTGAGGAGGTTCGCGTCAACAGCCGCCACCATCAGTGCGTGAAGGATCTCGCTCCCGGCATGGTACTGGACGGCAGAAGCCGCGACGACGGCATTATTGAAAGTTTCCACGATCCTAAACATCCTTTTTACCTCGCAGTGCAGTGGCATCCGGAAATGCTTTCGGCAGATCGTCCAGAGGCCTTGGCGCTCTTTGAAGCGCTTGTGCGCAAATCTCAGGAGATACGGGATCAGCAATCTGCATAACAGATGAAGATCTGTTTGAAGGTCTATGAAAAACGGCGCATTTCTCTCGCGAGAATGCGCCGTCTGCATTTAGGCGCTATTGCTTAGGGATTAAGGGTTAGAAGTCAAATTTAGGATCAGAACATTCTTGAATATTCCTGTGATGCAGCTATCCCGCCTCTTTTTTTGTCGACATTTGAGTTTCAAAATGCAAGACAAGCAGAGCATCTCATCTTGTTTGTGAGCGGGGACCCGCTCATTCCCGCCGACAAGCGCCGGATGCTCGATGAGGAGAATATTGCAATGACAATGGCGTACAACTTCATGTCGGCCTTCGTGGCCTGTTTGGTCATCATCCTATTGGGTGAATGGCTCGCAAAACTGACCAAGGGCTGGATTCCTTCAGTCTTTATTTCGGCAGTCATTATTCTGTGCTGCTTCTGGACGTTTCTTCCGAAGACCGTCGTTGCAGACTCGAAGCTGCTGCCCGTTGGCAGTTCTGTCGCCATCTTTTTGCTGATCGCCCATATGGGGACGCTCTTTAGCCTCAAGCGTTTGCTTGAGCAGTGGAAAACCGTCGTGATCTGTCTGGCCGGTTTGGCCGGTATGTGCGGTCTTGCTTGGGTGGTTTGTCCGCTCTTCATGGATAAAGCGCTGGTGATCACCGGTTTGCCCCCGCTCGCCGGCGGCATCGTTGCGACGACCATTATGCAAAAGGCGGCTAATGATCTTGGGCTCACGTCAGCAGCCGTATTTGCCATTTCCATGTACTGTATTCAGGGCTTTGCCGGCTACCCGCTTACGGCAGTCTGTCTCAAACGCGAAGCTCAGCGCTTGCTGAAGGACTATCGAGAAGGCCGAGTTGAAGGGACCAGCAAGGACGCCACTAAGATTGTGGCTGAATCTATTGCGCTGCCCGACGGCGGCACACGCGCAGGCTTGCTCGCTACTCCAGCCTCCTGGAATACGCCGTTTTTCATCCTCTTGAAGCTCGCGATTGTCGGTTGGATCGCCTTCGTGCTTGGCATGCTCACGCCGGTCAACGGGGCCATCTGGGCATTGGTGATGGGCGTCGTCTTCTGCCGCCTCGGTTTTCTTGAACCGGATGTGCTCTCCCATACGGGGTCGAAGGACTTCCTTTTCCTCGCTTTGATCATGTTCGTGTACTCCGGCTTGGCCGACTGCACGCCGTCCATGCTCTTTGACTTGATTGGACCGATGCTTACGCTGATCGTCGTAGGTCTGATTGGTATGGGCATCGTGGCCGCAATTGTCGGCCGCATTCTGCGCATCTCGCCCTACCTTGGCTTTGCCAACTGCCTGACGGCTCTCTACGGATTCCCGTTCGATGCCATCATGACTGAAAAGATCTGCAACGATGAAGGGGCGACCAAGGATGAAGTGGACTATCTGATGAGCCGGCTCTTCCCGTCGATGATTGTGGGCGGTTTCATCACGGTGACGATCACCTCTGTGCTGCTCGCCGGTTTCTTTGTGAAGCTGCTTTAACCCATCTGCCATCTTTGCCGTGCGCTCTGCGGCATATAGTGGAATCCATTATTTTTGAGCGAAGGCGCAGCCCCGGGCGTTCAGGGACCCCGCGGAAAGCGCCTTCCTTCGTTTCGGGACCGTTGAAATGACACTTCAGGACCTTATTGCTAAATACTCTGACTATCAGGTCGAAATGCGCCGCTACTTCCATCAGCATCCGGAAGAAAGCGCCAAGGAATTCAAAACGGCGGAGCGCATCCGCGCAGAACTCGACAAGCTGGGTGTGCAATGGCGCCCCTGCGGTATGGGCACAGGGACGCTCGCACGCATTTCCGGGAAGCAGCCGGGCCGCACGATTCTCCTGCGAGGCGATATTGACGCTTTGTCGGTGAAGGAGGAAACCGGATTGCCTTATGCCAGCACGAATCCTGGTGTGATGCATGCGTGCGGTCATGACTGCCACATCTCGATGCTGCTCACTGCCGTGCACATGATTCATGACATTCAGGATCAGCTCAAGGGCACAGTGGTGTTCGCTTTCCAGCCAGCAGAAGAAATTGGCCGCGGTGCGCAGTCAATGATTGCAGAGGGTGCGCTCGAAGGTGTGGATGCTTGCTTCGGCATGCATGTCTGGTCAGATGTAGCCGCCGGCAAGGTTGCGATGCGCAAGGGAGCAATGATGGCTTCCGGCGACCGCTTCAAGGTCAAGGTTATCGGCAAGTCTGGCCACGGCGCACAGCCGCAGCGTGCGGTTGATGCCGTAGTGATGGGCGCGGCCATTGTGCAGAACCTCCAGAGCCTCGTTTCCCGTGAACTCGACCCGATCGACACAGCCGTTGTGACGGTGGGCAAATTCACCGGCGGCACGCGCTTCAATGTCATTGCAGGCACGGCAGAACTTGAAGGCACGACGCGTGCTTTTAATCCCGAGGTGCGCAACAGTTTCGCTGAACGTATTACACGCATTGCCAAGTCGACGGCTGAAGCCATGCGCGGCACTGCAGAAGTGGAATACGAATACCTCGTGCCGGTCACCATCAATGATCCGAAGATGATTGATGTAGCGGCCGGGGCTGCCAAGAAGATTTTCGGCGAGGACGGTGTGCTTGAAGCTCCTCAGATGATGGGCGGTGAAGACTTTTCCTATTATCAGGAAAAGATTCCAGGCGCTATGGTGCTCCTTGGCGTACGTAATGAAGCGTTGGGCGCTGTTTGGCCCCAGCATCACGGCTGCTACCGTGTGGACGAATCAGTGCTGGTCAAGGGTGCAGCGCTTCATGTTCAGACCGCGCTGGACTTCCTCGGCGTTGAACTGCATTGATGCTGTTGGCTGCTACTTAAAGCTGCCGCCATAAAACCTTGTTGCTGCCGCTCTTCAGATGGGTCTGGAGAGCGGCAGTTTTTTGGAGGAGCTGGTGCCTGGCATTTATGAGATCAGCGGCAGGCAAAAGTGAGTGATCACTTTACTTTCTAAGGCAGAAAATCACTCTTAGACAATGCAAAGACTGATAAAGATGGTGTTCGCTTGGGAAGATTGCCGAGCTCTCGAGCGATGGAAGAACGCTTGAATCGTCATAATCCATTTTGACGTTGAAGACTAGGCTGCCGCGGGCGGCGAACCAATACGATGTGCTTAAGGAGAAGCTGGCCATGCACGATTTGAACTGGGCGCAGACGGACTTTACGGAGCAGTCCCAAGCTTTTGCCGAAAAGATCTTTGCGGATGTTCGTTTGCTTTCACAGTCGCCGGCACCGCTCACAGGCGTCACGCGAACCTCCTATTCGCCCGAAGAAGGACGGGTGCTCAAGTATTTAAGCGATGTGTGCTGCGGACTTGGGCTTCAAGTTGAGACAGATCCTGCCGGCAATGTTTGGGGAACCCTGCGCGGCTCAGACCCGGAATTGCCTGCGGTGGTGTCCGGCAGTCATTGTGACAGCGTACCCGACGGCGGAAACTATGACGGCTTGGCCGGGATTGTGGCGGCGCTCTGCACTGCACGGTGGATGCAGTATCTGGGTTTTTCACCCAAGCGGGACTTTCGCGTTGTCATCATGCGCGGAGAAGAGGAAGGTCTCCTCGGTTCACTCGGTATGTTGGGACAACTCACTGAAGACGATCTCAGCCGCCGTATGCGGTCTGGTTCAGCCGGTCCAACGCTGAGGGAATTGCTGACGGGTATCGGTGTGGATCCGGCAGCAGTCAGTTCCGGCAAACATTGCGTCGATTTTGCAAAAATAGCCGCTTTTATTGAAGTTCACATTGAGCAGAGCGCTCGTTTGGATAATGCCGTCACTGATCGCGTCGGCGTTGTGACGGGCATTCGCGGATTGATTCGTCACCGTACGATTCAAGCGATCGGTGAGACCGCACACGCAGGGGCAGTGGATTTTCCGTACCGCAAAGACGCGGCGCTTGCCTGTGCAAGGTTTTCTTCCAGACTCTATGACTTCTGGCAGCACGAGCTCTCGCTCGGACGTGATCTGGTAGCAACGACAGGCGTGATTCGCACGAGCCCGTCTGCGTCGATGAATAAGATCGCGGGCGAGTGCATTGTGTCGCTCGACGCTCGTTCACTTTCGGCAGCCGAACTGAACCTCTTCGAAAAGAAGGTTGAAGCCATTCTCCAGGAGACTGCAGAAGAGACGGGGGTCATTTTTAAGACAGATCCGCTGATGCGCATTGCCCCCGTGGAGGCCGACGAAGGCGTGATGAAAAAGCTTGAAACGTCAGCAGATATTTTGAAAATCGGCACGCAGCGGATGCCGTCAGGTGCCGGGCACGATGCTATGAATTTTGCGGCGGCAGGCGTTCCCTTTGCGATGCTCTTTGTTGCCAATCGGTTTGGCTCTCACAATCCGAATGAATACATGGCAATGGACGATTTTCTGAATGCTGCCGGCATTTTGGCGCGCACGGTCATGGATTTTGACAGGTAGGCGTCTTGCCGCAGTGATAATCAGCTGCCGATCAGCGCTTTCAAAAGAACACTAACGCCGAAGCAGCAAAAGAGCAGAGCACTGATGCGATTGATGAGCTGTGCTGCCCGCGGGCTTGCCAGAAATTTCCTCGCCCAGGCTGCAGCGTAGCTGTATGCAAAGTGAATCACAATGCCGTTGCCGGCAAAAATGGCGATGAGGAGTGCTGTCTGCGGGACATAAGGGTCTGACGGGGTGATGAATTGAGGCAGAAACGAAACCTGAAAGACGTACAGCATTGGGTTCGTTAGCTGCAGCAAAAAAGCTGACGTAAAAAGCGAGGCGCCGTGCGGCCGTTTGGCAGGGGGTGCTGACGGGTGATGGACGGCAGCCGCAGGGTCTGCGAGCGAAGCAAAGCCGTTAGCCGGTGCATGCCAGCTGCGCCAGGCCAGATAAAGGAGTACCAGAGCAGAGAGTCCCTGCACGATGCTGAAGACGAGCGGTGAGGCAGTCAATATCGCGCCAATGCCGGCCGCGCAGGCTACAGCGACGCAGGCTGATGCGAGGACATTACCCAGCGGAGCCTGCCATGCATCTTGAAAGCCGCTTCGAAGCGCACTCGTCACGGTGAAGAGCACACCAGCGCCAGGCGAGAGAATCGTGAGGAAGGTAAGCGCGAAGTAGAGCGGCAGGTCGTTCATGAGAAAGCGAACGGTACTGTGGGGGTGACTTAACAGACAACAGGTGTACAGCAATACGCCATCCATAAATTCTAGAAAACTATAGAAAGTTGAGCAGAGATCCTCAAGGTGGATAAACGCTGATCCATCGAAAGACCTTAGTTTGCCGTGAATGATTGGGAAGCGTATGGACTGGATTCGCTGCTGACACAGCTGAGGCGCAGTTCATCAAAGATCGTCGCCAGCAGGTGTTTGAGTTCAAGCCCATCGTTAAGCTCGGGGGGCCTTGTTTCTTCGGATCTGCGGCTCACCTATACTCAGGCATATGTTCTCGCACCGTTCTTATTCCATCTTTCAATGCCGGCGGCATCGCCTGCCTCAATGGCTCTGGGCATCGATGGTTTTGGCAATATTGCTGCTTTTATCGCCTTTCAGTGTTTCTGCCGGCGGGAATGCTGACATCAAAGTTCCTTTGGATGGGCGTTCAATCGGGCAAGAGGAAGCCATTCTCTCGCCCGATGAGGCCGCTTTGTCGGCGGTGCCGCCCAATGGCCGGCCGCTTGTTCGTTTCGGTTTTTTAAAACCGATGCTGGCTTACGGCGAAAATAATTACCAACCGGGCGAAACCGATATCCGCAGGCCTTTGGTTGCGCATCTGCGCCGCATGATGCCTGACGTCCATTTCCAGTTTATAGAGTACGAACTGCCGGCTCTCTCTGAAGCGGTTAAAAGGCATGAGGTTGACTATGCGCTCATGAGTGCAGGGCAGTATGTGGAGCTGCGGTCATACGGCGCTTATGCGCTTGCGACTGTTTATACCGCCCGCTTCCCGGATCCCAATCGTTTTACTGCGGCACTCTTTGTGACCACCGCAGATCATCCGGAAATTCAAACGATCGCAGATATGAAGGGCGCTCGAGCCGTCTTCAATAGTCAAGCGAACTTCATCAACTATCAGCTGCCGCTTGCCGCTATTGCCAATGCTGGGTTTAATCCAGATCGGTTCTTTTTCAAGCAGTATTTCACCAACGACAAACCGCAGGAAGTTCTCCGGCTGCTTTTGGAGCGCAAAGCCGACATCGGCGTTTTTCGTGTCTGTGAATATGAAACGCTGATTGCCAAATGGCCGCAGCTCAAGCAGTCCTTCCGACCAACGGCGCTCGTTTCGGGGGGCAATCAGTCGTGCCTGCGCTCGACGGAACTCTTTCCCGGGTGGACAGTGGCACTCACCACCGACAACATGGCGCCTCAGCTGACAAAACGCATGGTGGAAACGATTCTTGCCATGCCGATTGATCCGTCAAGCGGTATGGGCTGGAGCGTTGCGACGGAATTTTCAAGAGTCAATGATGTCTTCCATGTCCTCAGAATCGGGCCTTACGCCTATCTGCGGGACTGGACGCTCAGCCGTATTTGGCGAGATTTTTGGCCCCTCATTGCAGCTGCGCTTGCTTTGCTGGCGGGATTTGTATTCCATTCCGTCTCGGTGGAACGTTTGGCGCAGTCTCGTGCCAGGGAATTGAACGATGCTTATGTTCGGCAGCGAGAAATTGAAGACAAGGCTTTGAAGACTGAAGAGCGTCTTGCGGCGCTCTCGCGTCTTGGGGTTGTGAGTCAGCTTTCTTCGATATTTGCGCATGAAATGGGACAGCCGCTCTCGGCTATTCGCTATCGTGCCCGCGCACTGAAGACGCTGCTTGCCGCACCGACCCCGCGCCGGGATTTAATGAATGACTGCTTAAAGACCATAGATGCGCAGAGTGCAAAGGCTGCCCGCATTCTGCAGAAGGTTCGAGCTTATGCCAAGGGAGAAACATCGCGCGAAGCCCCCGTTCGTTTGGATTTGCTGGTGGAAACAGCCGCTGCCGATTTGCGGCGTTCAGGTCGGCTGACTGTGCCGACGCGCGTCAAGACCGTGGAGGTAGAGATCCCGGGAGACGAACTTGAGCTGGGACTTGCGGTTTTGAATATTCTTAAAAATGCGGCAGAAGCCGCTGCAGGCGGCATCAATGGGGAAGACGGTGCATCCGTTCGCGTCAATCTTTCTGCCAACGGCCGCTGCGCGCGGCTTCAAGTGGTCAACACTGGTCGACGTCTGGCGCCTGGCGAGCTCGAACGGCACATGGCGCCGATGAGCAGCGAAAAGAAGGAGGGCATTGGCCTTGGCATCGTCATTATTCAGTCGATTGCAGAAGCCCACGGCGGCAGTTTCAGTCTGCGGGCGCTTGAGGCGGGGGGCGCAGAAGCGGTGCTCGAACTGCCGCTGAAATTCGAAGGAGAGGCTGCTGACCGTGAAATTCAAGAGACTTGTGATGTGAAAAAATCGATGCCGAGCGGTTTGGTGCCGAATACGCTCGACAATAAAGAGGAGCCAAAAAAATGAAGTCAATGAAACCGCAGGAACCATTGATACGCGTCGTTGATGATGAAGAAGAGGTGCGAGACTCCTTAAAGTTCATGCTTGAGTGTGAGGGCTGGCTCGTCTCTGCTTATGCGTCCGGCTTTGATCTTCTCAAAGATTTTGATCGCTCCAGACCGGGCTGCATTCTCTTAGATGTTCGCATGCCCGATCTTTCCGGACCGGAACTTCAGGAGAAACTCAACCTGATGGGCTCAAGGGTTCCCATTGTCTTTATCACCAGCTATTCCGACATTCATGCAGCCATCGCTACGCTCAAGGCCGGGGCCGATGATTTCCTTTTGAAGCCCGTAGACCCTGAAAAACTTCTGGAGGTTGTTGCGCGTACGGTTGAACGTTCCCAACTTTTGGCGGCGGGCGCGGTACTGCCCGAAAATCTGGCGGCCTCAGCAGCGTCGCTCACGGAACGCCCTCGCCGTGTGCTCGACCTCATGATGGATGGGATGAACGACGCGGCGATTGCTGAACGTCTGAATTTGAGCGAACGCACTGTGCAGGTTTACCGTGCTCAGATTTATAAGGCGTATGGTGTTCATTCTGTTAAACAGTTCGCACTCCTCATTCCGCGCCTTAAAGCGGCGCTCAGTTCCGCTGATGCCGACTCTTGACGACTGCAAAATTACTTAAGGAAATGATTTTTTATCTTTCTCTTTAAGCACGAGGTTCATAACCTCGCGAGCACACCTCACTCATCAAAGGGAGAAAGATATATGAAGCAAGTTCTGATCGCGGCTGCAGTGGCCATGACTTTTGCTCCGGCGTGGGCAGCTGACCAGACCTATAACGTTGACGTCGTTGTGGTCGGTGCTGGTGCGGGCGGCACAGTCGCGGCCGTGAGCGCCGTTGAGGGCGGCCTCAAAACTCTGATGCTTGAGAAGAATGCCTTTGCGGGCGGTGCCGGCAACTTTATGGAAGGTTCGTTTGCCGCGGAATCCTTCATGCAGAAGGAAAAAGGCGTCAAGCTCACGAAGATTCAGGCCTTCAATGAAATGGCTGCTTATCACCACTGGCGCATCAATGCACCGTTGGTGAAGGCCTTCGTTGATCTCTCCGGCGACACGATCCAGTGGGTTTACGACCACGGCGTGCATTGGAAGGAAGTGAAGACCGCCTGGCGTGACAAGGCTGATCTGACGTGGCATATCTATCCGAGCGCCGGTTCGCTCCCAAAGGCCATGGTTGAAACCTTTAAGGCCAAGGGCGGCACGCTGCTGCTCTCCACGCCGGCAGAGAAGCTTATCTACAAGGACGGTAAGGTTGAAGGCGTGGTGGCTAAAAATGCCAAGGGCGACACCATCACCGTTAACGCCAAGAACGTGATTCTTGCCACCGGCGGCTACAACTTCAATGTGGACATGGTGAAGAAGCTCACCGGCATCGACATGATTCCGGTCGGCGCGCCCGGTCGTACGGGTGACGGCATCAAGATGGCCATGGATGTCGGCGCCATCGGCGACAACATGGGGCCGATGATGATCAACGGCGCATTCATGCCAGCCGAGGGCGAGGCCATCTGCAACGGTGCGAATAAAGAGGTGCGCGCGCTCTTCCGTCAGGGGCTCCTTTATGTGGACAGCACCGGCAGCCGTTTCTTCAATGAAGAGCTGACGATTGACTGGCCCCAGGCGTCGAATGCCATCGCTCGTACGGGTGAATGGACCTACATCGTCTTTGACGAAGCCACCAAGCGCGAATTCTCCACGGAAGGCAAAGGCTATCCCAATCCCTGCGGCAACTTCATTCAGCGCCATCAGGCTGCTACGCAGCTCGATGCGCTCCTGAAGGCTAACGAAGCCAAGGGCAACGTCTTCATCGGCAATACGATTGAAGAAGTCGCTAAGAAGGCCGGCATGGATCCCGCCACGCTGAAGGCTTCCGCTGACATGATGACGAAGTTTGCCAAGCAGGGCCGTGATGACCAGTTCGGCAAGGATAAGTACTATCTGCGCGCCGTGAGCGAAGGTCCGTTCTATGTGGTTCGCGGCAAGCTTAATACGCTCACGAGCTTGAACGGCGTCAAGGTGAATGCCGACCTGCAGGTGCTTGATAAGAACGACCATGTCATCCAGGGGCTTTATGCCATCGGTCATGACGCCGGCGGCGTGTACGGCGACTCCTATGACCTGAAGGTGGGTGAAGGCACGGCTTCCGCATTTGCCATCAACTCTGGCCGTATGGCAGTGCGCAAGATTCTCGCTGACAAATAATCCGGCGAGGCATTGAGGGGGCCCGGTGACCAATTGTCTCGGCCCCCACAAGAAACAAGAATGGGAAGTTGCATCAACGACTTCCCATTTGTTTGTCTGGCCACGCAAAGGACTAAGGATCTTTGATCCTTGCTGAAAAAAAGGCCGGCAGTTTATGCCGACCTTTCCTAACGTAGATTATTTAGTGCAGCGCGTGGACCCGCCAGGCATGCATTGAGGCTTCGTAGGCCGCGATCTTGTCTTCATCCTGAAGTGTGAGGCCGATGGCATCCAGACCTTCGAGCATCATCCAGCGGCGGAAGGGGTCAACGGTAAAGGTAAAGTGAAGACTGCCCGCATCGACCGTCTGCTTTTCGAGGTCGACTGTGATCTCCATGCCGGGATTGGCTTCCAGCACCTGGAAAAGTTGGTCGATTTCGCTTTGTTTAAGTTCAACCGGCAGCAGTCCGTTGCCGAGCGCATTGTTCTTGAAAATATCCGCAAAGGACGGCGCAATAACGCAGCGGAAGCCGTATTCAAGAAGTGCCCAGGGGGCGTGTTCGCGCGACGAACCATTGCCAAAATTGGCCTGAGCGACGAGGATGCCTGCACCCTTGTACACGGGGAAGTTAAGTACAAAGTCGGGATTGGGCTTTGTTTCTTCGGCATCCAGCCAGCGGTGATCGTGAAAGAGGTGATGGCCAAAACCCTTGCGATCCACTGCAAGCAGGAACTGCTTGGGGATGATTTGGTCCGTGTCGACGTTCGCGCGGTTGAGCGGAACGGCCTTCGAAGTGAAACGAGTGAATTTCTGCATGGCTGCTCTCTCAGAGATAATCGCGCGGATCGGCAATGGCACCCGCTATTGCGGCTGCGGCAGCAGAGGCCGGGCTCATCAAATGCGTACGGCTGCCTTTGCCCTGTCGGCCGACGAAGTTGCGGTTGGACGTGCTCGCCACGCGCGAGCCTTCTTCCGCGCGGTCGTCGTTCATCGCGAGGCACATCGAGCACCCCGGCAGACGCCACTCAAAACCGGCATCCGAGAGAATCTTGGCAATGCCTTCGGCTTCGGCCATTTCGCGAACTGCCATAGAGCCCGGAACAGCAAGTGCTTGCACGCCGGGTGCAACCTTGCGGCCCTTGGCGACTCGTGCAGCTTCACGGAAGTCTTCAATGCGGCCATTTGTGCATGAGCCGATGAAAACAATGTCGATCGGCGTGCCGATCAGCTTTTGTCCCGGCTTCAGATCAATGTAGGCGAGCGCGGCCTCTGCACTCTGGCGTGCGACAGGATTGTCGAAGCTTTCAAGTGTTGGGACGCAGCCCGTGAGGGCACCTTCCTGACCAGGGTTCGTGCCCCAGGTCACCTGCGGTTCGAGCGCAGCAGCGTCGAGCACCACTTCTTTGTCAAACTGAGCGTCTTCGTCTGTGGCCAGTGTCTTCCAATAGGCAACAGCCTCGTCCCATTCTGCGCCCTTCGGTGCGAAGAGGCGTCCCTTCACGTATTCGAAGGTGACTTCATCCGGTGCGACCATGCCGACTTTGGCACCCATTTCAATCGCCATGTTGCAAAGCGTCATGCGCCCTTCCATCGTGAGGGCCTTCACGGCTTCTCCTGCGAATTCAACGGCATAGCCCGTTCCGCCGGCAGTGGTGAGTTTGCCGGCAATGGCAAGAATCAAATCTTTGGCGTAGACGCCCGAACGCAGTCGGCCGTCGCAGCGGATCCGCATGGTCTTTAAGCGCTGCTGCTTGAGCGTCTGCGTCGCCATGACGTGTTCGACTTCGGACGTACCAATGCCGAAGGCCAAAGCACCGAAGGCGCCGTGAGTGGCCGTATGCGAATCTCCGCAAACCAAGGTTGTGCCGGGCAGCGTGAAACCGCTTTGCGGTCCCACGATATGCACAATCCCTTGACCAGGATTGCCCAGACCGTAGAGCGTGACGCCAAAGTCTTGACAGTTGGCCATCAGCGTCGTCACCTGCTTTTTGGCAAGCGGCATGCATGCGTCAAGCGTGGGCTTTCGGGTAGAGATGTCGTGGTCCATCGTCGCGAGCATCAGGTCGGGACGACGGAGCTTGCGGCCGGCTGCGCGCAGACCAGCGAAAGCCTGAGGACTCGTGACTTCATGAATGATGTGACGGTCAATGTAAAGCAGAGGCAGTTCGCCGGGCTTTTGCATCACCACGTGGGCGTCATAAACCTTTTCGTAGAGTGTTTTTCCCATGGTATTCACCTCTCAGTCAGGCCAGACGGCGGCAGATCGCATCGCCCATTTCGCGCGTGTTGAGCGGCTTGGTGCCAGCCGCGCGGGCAAGGTCCGCAGTGACTTCTCGGGCGGCAAGCGTATCCGTAACGGCGGCTTCAATGGCATAGGCTGCCTGCGGCTCGTTGAGCGAATAGCGCAGCATCATCGCTACTGAAAGGATCTGAGCAATGGGATTGGCAATCCCTTTGCCGGCGATATCGGGTGCAGAACCGCCGGCAGGTTCATAGAGGCCGAAGCCGCCTTCGCCGATAGATGCTGAGGGGAGCAGTCCCATCGAACCCGTGATCATGGCGCACTCGTCAGAGAGAATGTCGCCGAAGATGTTCGAGCACAGCATCACATCGAACTGAGAGGGATCGCGGATCAGCTGCATCGTGGCGTTGTCGACGTAGACGTGTTCGAGTTTGACGTCAGGGTAGTCGCGGGCCACTTCATCCACTGTTTCGCGCCAAAGCACTGAGGTGGCGAGCACATTGGCCTTGTCAACTGACGTGACGTGTTTGCGGCGTCCTTTGGCGGCTTCGAATGCGGCCTTGGCGATGCGGCGCACTTCGCGGCGGGAATAAACCTCGGTGTCAAAAGCCTTCTCGTCCTCGCCCTCACCAGTACGGCCTTTCGGTGTGCCGAAGTAAATGCCGCCCGTGAGTTCGCGCACGATGACCATGTCAAAGCCTCGAGCAGAGATGTCTGCGCGCAAGGGAGAAAGACTGTCGAGTCCCGGGAAGATGCGTGCCGGACGCAGGTTGCAAAAGAGCTTGTAGCGCTTGCGCAGCGGCAGCAGCGCCCCCGCTTCCGGACGCTGTTTGTGCGGGAGATGATCCCACTTCGGGCCGCCGACGCTGCCAAAGAGAATGGCTTCAGCAGCGTCACAGGCTGCAATTGTTTTTTCCGGAAGCGGCGTGCCGCAGGCATCAATGGCGGCGCCGCCCACGAGTTCTTCCGTACGCTCAACGGTAAAGCCGAATTTGCTTGCGGCGGCATCGAGTACGCGGAGTGCCTCGCGCATAACTTCGGGGCCGATGCCGTCGCCGGCCAAAACTGCAATGCGATGGTTGCGGGTCATATTCTTCAGGTCCTATGCACGGCTGCGGTCGACTGCCTCGGAAGACAATTCCGGTCAGCAGCCGCAGTCAGTATTTATGAAAGTGGCAGAAGCTTCGGGAAGCGGGCGATAGGCGTGCGTTTTTATAGTCGTAAGCCTGGAACGTGCGGGTCCTGAGCTTATTGAAATGATGTGGAGTCGCTGAGGTGATTTGAACTGCCTGCGAAGTCGGCTTCGCAGGCAGTGGCAGGTTTTTTTTAAGGATGCTTACGCTTTTGGAGCGCGGGTGCGCGGTTTGCGAACAGGTTTTGCCGGCTTGTCTGCGTCGTCACCGAGACTTTCGGCTTCAGCCTTATAGAACTTAGCCGTATGTCCCGGCCGCTTTTTCTCGCTCTGAATGCGTTTGGCGCGTTCGATGTTATTGATGGCACGCAGAAGTGCCAGGCATGACGACTCAATTACATCGGTTGAGAGTCCCATGCCGTGGAAGATTCGGCCGTCTTCGCTTTCAATCGTGACGTCCACCTGACCCAAGGCGTCCATGCCGGAGCCATTAGCAGAAATCTCATAGCTCTTCAGCGTGAACTTCACCCCCGTCAAATGAGTGATGCAGTTGAAAACGGCATCCACCGGACCGTTGCCAATGCTCGACTCCGTACGCGTACGGCGGCCGACGCGCAGGCGAACCGTCGCCGTCGGGATGGAGCCGTTTGACCCCGACATGACGTTCATTTGGTCAAGATGATAGAGGTCGTCCTCTTCATCGAGTTTCGTGAAGAAGAGCAGCGCTTCCAAGTCGTAATCGAAAACCTGTCCTTTACGGTCTGCCAGTTTTAGGAAGCGCGCGTAAATATCGTTCAAATCGTATTCGTCGTCGGCGTAGCCGAGTTTGCGCAGGCAGTCCTGAATCATGTGGCGGCCGGAACGTGCCGTCATCAACATCGTATTGCTCGCAAAGCCCACGGATTCCGGCGTGAGAATCTCGTAGGTTTCGCGGTTCTTAAGGACGCCGTCCTGATGAATGCCGGAGCTGTGAGAGAAGGCGTTCGAACCGACAATAGCTTTGTGGGCAGGGACAGGTTCGTGGCAGATCTTAGAGACGAGCATTGAGGTGCGGGCAATATTTTTCGATACGATGCCGGTTTCAACGCCGCCCAAAACTTTGCCGCGCAGGCGGATAGCGGTAGCGACCTCTTCGAGAGAGCAGTTGCCTGCCCGTTCGCCCAAGCCGTTCATGCAGCATTCGATCTGGCGCGCCCCCATCTGCACGGCTGTGAGTGAATTGGCAGTGGCCATGCCGAGATCATTGTGGCAGTGTACAGAGAGCACAGCCTTATCAATATTGGGGACGCGGTTCAGAATTTGAGAAATGATGCCGCCGAACTCCATCGGCACCGTGTAGCCCACGGTGTCAGGAATATTGATGGTGGTAGCGCCGGCTTCAATGGCTTCTTCAACCATGCGGCAAAGCTGATCGATCGGCGTACGGCCCGCGTCTTCGCATGAAAATTCCACATCGTCGGTATATTGGCGGGCGCATTTGACGGCAGCGACGCCCATGGCCAGAACATCATCAAAGGATTTGCGGAGCTTATCCTTCACATGAATGGATGAAGTGGCGATAAAGGTATGGATGCGGAAGTGCTCGGCAACTTTCAAAGCTTCGCCGGCACATTCAACGTCTTTGAGTATCGCGCGCGACAGACCGCATGGGATGGAGCGCTTCAGTGTTTGAGCAATCGTCTGAACGCTCTCAAAGTCGCCCTGACTCGAAATAGGGAAGCCTGCTTCAATGACGTCCACGCCGAGCTCTTCGAGCGCGAGCGCGATCTGCAGTTTCTGACGCATGGAGAGACTCTGAGGCAGAGCCTGTTCACCGTCGCGCAGCGTCGTATCGAAGATGATGACTCGGTTGTCGGCCATTTTGGAAATTCCTTCGTTCTTTCTTTTGAGGATGGTGGTTGTGTAGTTTCGGGCAGACTCCTCATTCTGCCGAATGTCGAAAAACATACCCCTCAACCTCGATATTGTCAAGGAATGTTCAAAGAAAGGATGAATATTTGAGGTGTGAACTAGATGTTTTTACTCAATTCGTTCTTTTGAAAAGTTGGTTAATCACAAAAACGCTGATTGCAGAAAAAAGTTTTTTGCGAACAGAGCGCGTGCTGCTGCGGCAACTGGCGACAAGCAGTGTGCACCGTCCGAGTTGTCCGCAGTAAGGATTGCGGCTCAGGAGACGGCGGCGACAACCGGGGTCTGTCGACCGTCGAAATCAAGCGTGCGGATGCGGACGTCGATACCGAACAGCGCTGAAAGCTTTGCCTCTGAAAAGAGCTCAGCGGCCGTTCCAAAGATCGGCGGCTTCCCCTGCGGGACGAGGATGCCGGAAGCTGCACGAGCGAGAGCATGGGCGGGGAAGTGTGTGTTGATGATGACTCCCAGACCTGAACTCGTCAGCTGATCAATGACATTGAGCACTGCGGCTTGATTTTTGAAGTCAAGGCTGCTTTCAGGTTCGTCCAGTACGAGGAGTTCAGGTTCTGCAGCCAAAGCACGTGCGATGTAGGCAAGCTGGAGCTGTCCTCCAGAGACCTCGGTAGTGAGGCGCTCAGCCAGCACACGGATACCGACAAGCTCCATGGCATGGTCGCAAGCCGTCCAGTCGGTGCGGCTCGGCTGCGAGAAGGCGCCGATTCTCGCGCTTCTGCCGAGCACAACCAGTTCTCGCAGAGTCAACGGGGCGAACGCAGACGCTCGAGCCTGCGGCACATACGCTGTGCGGCGCCAAAATTCACGCGTTGACCACTCTCGGCGATCTCGTCCGTTGAAGAACGAGGCGCCGGAACTCCAAGGCAGCAGGCCGAGAAGGCACTTAAGGAGCGTTGTTTTTCCTGCTCCGTTTGGTCCGAGCACGGCAAAGACGCCGCGGCCGTCGAAGCTGAAATTCACGCTTTGCAGAACGCTTTTCCCATTAGGGTAGTGAAAGGCACCGTTGCGAACTTCGATTTGCATCGGGCGGCCCCCTTTAACCGAACCGTCCGCCGGTACGGCGAAGCAGCAGGATGAATACCGGCGCACCGACGATCGCCGTGAGGATGGAGACTGGGATCTCCGCTTCTGATAAAGAGCGGGCAGCCGTATCGATGAGCAAAAGGAACAGTCCGCCTAAAAGCAGACAAGCCGGCAGAACGCGTTCATTGGCGCTTCCAAAGAGCATGCGTGCAGCATGCGGCACCAGGAGGCCTACCCAGCCGATCAGGCCGCAGATCGAAACGACGGAGGCCGTCACGACAGTAGCGGCCAGAATCACCGTCCAGCGAAGCGCTTGGGTATTGACGCCGAAGCTTGCCGCTTCATCAGCGGGAAGCGCCAGAATGTTAAGCCGCCAGCGAAGCAGCAGCAGAACGGCAGAGCCGATGACAAGCAGCGGCAGGCTGGCAAGGATCTGCGGCAGTCCCGCCCCCGTGAGGGATCCCATGATCCAGAAGGTGATTGAAGGCAGTGCATCCTGCGGATCAGCGGCAAATTTCACAATGCCGACGAAAGCCGTGAAGAGTGCGCCGACAACCATGCCGGAAAGCACAATCATCAAGATGGAGCCGGATTCTCCGGGCCGGGTGCGGCTTACGAGCATCACCAGCAGTATGGCGGCAGTGCCGGAGAGCACGGCGCCCATCTGAATGCCGGCGGCAGGGAGGCCAAAGAGAATCGCCAGGACGGCCCCAAAGGAGGCGCCAGTCGCAACCCCCAAGGTATCCGGGGCGGCCAGCGGATTAGCAAAAAGCGCTTGAAACGCTGCGCCGGATAGGGCTAGACCGCCTCCCGCCAAGAGCGCAAGCAAGATGCGCGGCAGGCGAACATGCCAGACGACATTGGATGCGGCTGTGCCGGCATTGGGATGGAGAAGTGCGTCAAGAATGTCGGCGATGGAGAGGCCGTAGCGGCCGGCGCAGAGCGAAAAAACGGCTGCAGCGGCTATAACCGCAGCGATGCCGAGGAGTTTGAGCGCGGTACGGCGCCGATTCTCAGCAGCAAGATCGGCGGAATTGGGCGCAGGCTGCGGGTCAACAACGGATTCGTGCATGGTTTGCACCCGAGGTTATCGGATCAGCGCGAGCTTCTTACTGAGCCTGTCAGACCGACCGAGGCTCGGGCCTGTGGTGCATAGATGGTTTTGATTTGCGCCTCTGTGAGCGACAAACCGAAAACATCGCGGTAAAAATGCTCGGTTTCGGCCTGAAGATCAATATCGGCAAAGCGTTCCGGATAAATGGTCTTTGCGAGCCACAAAAGCGTGAGCGGCGTGTCCGCTGTCGGCGTAAAGGAACGGTAAAGGCCGAGCGGCATTTTATAAACGCGCCTGTCCTTCACGGCTTTGACGGACGTCCAATCACGGCCGGCATCGCGGCCTTCAATCAGATCATTGGGCTGGAGCGGCGTGAAGTTAGTGAGAAGCACAATGTCTGGATTCCATGCATAAATGCTTTCCATCGTGACGACGGCATTGGCGTTTTCGGCTTTAAGCTCATGAGCGGCATTTTTAGCGCCGACCGCTTTGGCCCAGTATTCGCCGAAGAATTTTTCACCTGACACCACCAGCTGACGAGCATCCGTGCGGACAATGAAGAGAACGGTACGGCGCTGAGCGTCTGAAAGGTTGGACGTCCGTTCAGCGATGAGGGTGCGGTAGTGCCGGAATTTTTCGGCCATCGCCGCAGAATTGGCTTTGGCATCCGGAAAAAGCGCCTTCAGGGATCGCATCCAGCCCTCGTAGGTGGCTTCTACGTCATAGTGCCACTTCACCGCACTGATGCCGAAAGCGGTGAGGCCGGCAGCGCGCACCCGATCAAGCATGCGGCGATCGGAGGCATTGATGAGCACAAGATCAGGCTTTAAAGCCATGAGCGATTCCAGGTTAAGGTTTGCGCCCTGAATGAAGTGCGTATCAGCCTGAAGCACCTCTGGGTGAAGCTCACCCAAAAGTCCAGATTTCGCCGCTGACATACTGGCCGGATGCATGCCGACAATGCGCGAGCCGTCGCCCAAATACATGGTGACGGCGGAGGCCAGCGGCAGAATATTCGTAACGACGATGCGGCTGATGTGTTCAGGCACATCAACTGAGGTGCCGTTGTCATCCGAAACGAGCCGAGCCTCAACCCCGTTCAATGCGAGCAGCCCGCTCAGAAGAAGACCGCTGGCAACTCCTGAAAGTTTGGCAAAAGTGTTCTTCAAGCGCATGACAAAAGCCTCCAGTCAGATATTGAGCGTTTCAGTGCCGCATTAACCGTTGAGAATGTGACGCCCGCGAGCATCCTTTTTCATGATGCGTTCCTGCTCGCGCTTCCATTCCTTCTTGCTTTCGTCATCGCGCTTTTCATATTCCCGCTTGCCGCGGGCAAGTGCGAGATCAACCTTGACGCGGCCGTTTTTGAAGTGCAGGTTGAGCGGCACTAAGGTGTAGCTTTGACGCTCCACTCGGCCGATCAGCTTCATGATTTCACGGCGATGCATCAGGAGCTTGCGCGTACGATTCGTTTCAAGCGTTTCGTGCGTGCAGGCTTGGTCTGCCGGATTCATATGTGCATTGCAGAGAAACAACTCGCCGTCACGAATGTAGATGTGGGCAAGGTTAATTTGGGCGCGGCCTGCGCGAACGCTTTTGACTTCCCAGCCATGGAGGACGAGCCCTGCTTCGTAGCGCTCCTCAATGGCGTAGTCGTAAGTTGCGCGCTTATTCAGAATGCGCGGCTGGGTGTTTTTGGTTGTTTTTTTATTGCTGTTGGTGGCCATGACGGCCTCCTTTTTCAAAGTATTTCGGCTGCTGACCTCACGCCTGCAAGTTGGGCAGGATGGGCAGCTCCGAAGCTGGGCGGCATTGCTTTACGTGCCGCAAGGCTGTAAATTCTATCGTTTTTCTGTTTTGGAGACCGACATGCGCATCACGTTGTGTGAAATTTGGGCTGAAGGTGGCGCAACGCACGCCAAGGAGCGTGAACTCGATCTCGAGGACGGCGTCATTGCGGAGGAGGCGCTCGCTCAGGCCGGTCGAAAGTTGGCGTCAGGAGAAGGACTATCTGTTTTCGGCCGTCGGGCGGACGTGATGACGGTGCTTCATGACGGGGACCGGCTGGAAATTTCTGCGCCGCTCTTGGTAGACCCTAAAGAGGCGCGCCGTCGCCGTGCTGAACGTCAGGGCGATGTGCGCGTGGTGACAGCGGGGCGCCATGGCGGCAAACATCGCTTGGATAAGGAAGAGTGAGGAGTCGCGTCTCCTTTTTGAAGGAGAGGCAGCTCGATGCCGCCTCTCTCTAGATGGGCTGATCTTCGATCTTTTAGAAGACCACCGTCAAAAGCATTTTGAAGCGCTCTTCACCGTACACCGCATGAGGATGTTTGGCCGGCATGACGATGGTTTCGCCTTCTTTAACGAGGTGCGGCTCTCCGTCAATCGTGAACCGTCCGGTACCTTCAAGAACTGTCACCATCGCGTCGCCGCCGGACTGATGCGTGCTGATTTCTTCTCCTTTATCGAAAGAGAAGACCGTTAAGCTCAGAGAATCGTTCTGTGCAAGCGTCTTGCTGACAACTTGCCCCGCGAGGTAAGGAACTTGATCCTTCAGTTTGATGACAGTACTTTTTTCGAGATTTTTAATCATCTTGAATCCTTGCAAGGATATTTTTAATACTTGCAAGAATAGTCTGCCGAAATGATTGCGAGGCAATCACTTTGTGAACAAAAATCTCAAATTTGTTTTCTGCCTTGGAAAACAAAAAAACCTGTCGAGGCAACTGCCTGACAGGTATCTTTGAATGGCGTCCCCAATCGGATTCGAACCGATGTTGACAACGTGAGAGGCTGCCGTCCTAACCACTAGACGATGGGGACGTCTTTGCGGAGAAAGCGAATTATATGTGAAAGCATCTTTCTCCGCAAGAGGCGGCTAAAAATTAAGCCAACCCTTCAGCGATACGGGCCAGTACCTTGTCACGGCCAATAAGACAGAGCGTGCGGTCAATCTGCGGCGTGCGGTCAGCGCGGCAGACGAGGACGCGCAGCGGGTTGGCAAGAATCTTCATCGGAATGCTGCGTTCGGCCATCACTTCCTGAATGCAGTGATAAACGTTTTCAGGCGTTTCCGCATCAAGCGCTTTGAGTTTCTGGGCAAAGAGTTCAAGCGCTTCGCGTCCGCCGTCGGCGAGAACCTTAGCGGCTTCTTCAGCGTTGACGGCATTTTCGGCGTAGAAGAAGAGCGCAGCTTCAGCGAGTTTTTCGAGCGTGGCGCTGCGGGACTTGAGCAGCCCGCAGACGCTCGCGAGATCCGGACCGTTGGCGATGATGCCTCCGCGGGCCTCGATGCGCGAAGCCACCAGCTTGGCGAGGCGATCGTCATCGGCTTCCTTCATGTACTGACCGTTAAGCCATTCGAGCTTCTTCCAGTCAATGCGGGCGGAAGCTCTCGAGCAGTCGGAGAGGTCGAACACTTCGGCAAGCTCTTCACGCGAGAATTTCTCCATATTCCCATGGCCCCAGCCGAGGCGCGCGAGGTAATTGAAGATCGCTTCGGGCAGATAGCCCTGTTTTTCGTATTCAAGCACAGAAACCGTGCCATGGCGCTTCGAAAGCTTCTGACCGTCTTGTCCGCAGATGAGCGGGAGGTGCGCAAAAACCGGAATTTCCGCGCCCAAGGCTTTGTAGATGTTGATCTGCCGAGGCGTATTGTTGATGTGGTCCGCGCCGCGGATGACATGACTCACCTTCATATCCCAGTCGTCTACCACCACGGCGAAGTTATAGGTCGGGATGCCGTTGCGCATGATGATGAGGTCATCGAGCTCGGCGTTCGACACGGTGATGGGGCCGTAGACGGCATCGTTCCAGGTCACGGAGCCTTCATCAGGATTGCGGAATCGGATGACGGGCTTTACGCCTTCGGGAATGGGGCGTCCCACACAGTTTTCCGGACGCCAGCGGCCGTCATAGCGAGGCTTGAGACCGGCGGCACGCTGCTGCTCGCGCAGAGCGTCGAGTTCTTCGGGAGTGGCGTAGCAATAGTAGGCGCGGCCGTCCGCGAGCATTTCGTCGACGACTTCCTGATATCGAGCAAGGCGGTCCATCTGATAGACAGGACCTTCGTCATAATCGAGATTGAGCCACTTCATGCCGTCGAGAATGACCTGCACCGCTTCCTTTGTGGAACGTACTTGATCGGTATCCTCAATGCGCAGCAGGAATTTGCCGCCGAAATGGCGGGCGACTGCCCAGCAGTAGATCGCCGTTCGGGCGGTTCCAAGGTGCATCATGCCGGTAGGGCTCGGCGCAATGCGGGTGCGAATTTCCTTCATGGTTGTCCTTCTTGAAGAGGATGGGTTGTATTGTCGGTCGGCTCATGAAGCAGCAGACTATGACACACAGGCGGCTTCTGGCGGCTCGATGGGTGAAACTAGTTATTTTAGGCTTTCACAAGACTACAGGGCGCAGCTTTCACCGGACTGAATCTAATCGAAGATTCAGCAGGCTGTTTTTAAGTCTCTTGCGCCGAAGAAAGGAGGACGGAGCGCACCCACTGCATGGCGAGGTCCTGATCTGTGCGATGGTGCCAGATGAGATGCGGCGTCTGAACGACGCTTTTGGCTTGGGTTTCAACAATCGCCACTAGACCGGCATTGGCGAGCGTATCAGCGGTTTTCTTCGGCAGCACCATGATGAGACGGCTCGAGCTTAATGTCGTCACCGCGGAAAGAAAATTCGTGGTGCGCAGTGATGACCGCGCCTCACGCCAATCGGGAAAAGCGATTTCTCGAAGCGTCGTATAAGGGGCTCCCGGCTGAGTTCGAAAGCAGACATCAGCAAAAGATTCCTGCAGCACTCGCTCGGTCGAGAGCGGCGAAGTGCGGCTTTCAGCGGCCAGCGGGCTGCCAAATCCTGCTGCAAGCACATATTCATTGCGTCCAATCACGATGCTGCGCAAACCCGGCGGAACCGCCATCACTGGCGAAACCACAAAATCCAGTTCGCCGCTTGAAAGCTGAAGAAATCGATCTTCGGCTAGCGGCAGAAATGAGATCGTGATGTTTGGTGCTTGCTGAAGAAGGCAGTCGGCGAATTTTGGGAAAAGCGAAAAAGGAGCATTGTCGGCGCAGCCGATTCGCACTTCCCGCGTCATTTCCGCAGGATTAAAGCGCGCGGGACGCATGAGCGCGGCATAGCCGTCCAGAATCGGCTCGGACTGCGCCGCAATTTCCAGTGCTCGGCGGGTAGGCACTAAGCCGCCGGGGAATCGTGTGAAAAGCTTGTCGTCAAAAAGCTCCCGCATTTCGCTCAGGTGGCGGCTCGCTGACGAAGCCGACAGACCAAGAACTTCGGCTGCCGCTGCGAGATTGCGCTTCTCACACAGTGTTTTCAATAAAAGCAGCGAAGAATAAGGCGGTGTTCGGTCGAGTTGCATTTTGCAAAAGTCCAAGATGCTAAAGGCGCAATTTCAGCGATGAGAAGCGTGAATATTCATAAAAATGAATGATCTATAAGATCTTTTTGACGCTTAAGAAAGTTTTTAGAAGTGTTCAGAATCTCGGAATTCTGATTGGAAACACTTCAACGCTCAATTATTTTCGACCAAAGGAGATATTAATGCGCATCAGTAAAACCGCGATTGCCGTTTCCGTCCTTTCTCTCTTCGCTGCGGCCATGGTGCCCGCGACTTCTATGGCGGCTGGCGGCGCTTCCGGCGCGGCAGTGAAATATGCCAAACAGGGTCAAATCGGCGAAGTCATCACGAATCCCTACAAGATTGCGCCGCTCACAGCGATTATTCGTTCAGGCGGCTATGCACTCTCAGATGTCTCAGTACGCATTGTTCCTAAGCCTAATGGCTCGGAGATTAAGTACGACGTTGATCGCAGCGAAGTCCTGACCCACGGCGGCATTCCGGTTTTCGGTCTTTATCCCGACTATGTGAATACGGTTGAGGTCTCCTACACCCGCACCGATCTCAAGGGCGAACAGAAAAAGATCAGCGAAAGCTATCAGATCTATGCGCCTCCTGTTTATACAGAAGGCAATGGTACGGTCTCACAGAAATCCACCATGTTTGACACGAAGGTCGTCAAGATGGACGGTGAATTTAAGGACCGCCTCTACCTCGTCAACAATCTGCTCGTTTCTCCGCCCAAAGGTTCGCGCGTTGTTTGGAACAACCCTTCGGGCGGTGCGCTCGAATGGTGCTTCTACCCGCAGAACGCCATTATTGACGCGACCGGCGCCGTACGCTGGTACATGAACGTGGATTCCATCTATGACATGGAAAATGTTTATCACGGCGGTGTGATGATGGGCTTCCAGCAGGGTGCCGACGGCGCACTCACATGGGGCTACGGGCAGCGTTATGTCAAGTACGACATTATGGGACGCGAGATTTTCAATCGCCGCCTGCCTGCAGGTTACGCTGACTTCTCACATTCGTTTGATCAGGCCCAGAACGGCAACTATTTGCTGCGTGTAGCGGCCAACGATGTGAAACGTCCTGACGGCCGAAATGTCCGCACGGTGCGCGACGTTATCGTGGAAGTTACGCCTGCCGGCCGAGTGGTTGACGATTGGCGCTTGTGGGAAATTCTGGATCCGTACCGCGATGTCGTTATCAAATCGCTCGACCAGGGGGCTGTCTGCTTGAATCTTGATGCCGACAGCGCCGGCAAGACACTCTCGAGCGCTGATCTTGCGGCAATGGATAAGGAAGAGCACTTCGGCGACATTACGGGCGTTGGCATCGGCCGCAACTGGGCACATGTCAACTCTGTCGACTATGACCCGACGGACGACTCCATCATCATTTCCTCGCGTCATCAGTCCGCGATTATCAAAATCGGCCGCGATAAGCAGGTCAAGTGGATTTTGGGCGCTCCGGACGGCTGGCAGGCCAAGTGGTCCGATAAGGTTCTGACGCCGGTCGATAAGGACGGCAAGCCCCTCAAGTGCCAGCAGGGCAAGTGTGAAGGGACAAACTTTGACTGGACCTGGACGCAGCACACCGCATTCCGCATTGATTCGAAGTCCGATAAGCGTTTCGTTTATGTGACTGCATTTGACAACGGCGATGGACGCGGACTCGAACAGCCGGCGCTGCCTGAAATGAAATATTCGCGCGCCGTCGTTTTCAAGGTTGATCAGGAAAAGCGCACCGTCGAACAGCTTTGGGAATACGGCAAAGAGCGCGGTCACAGCTGGTACAGCCCGGTGACATCGCTCACGCAGTATGAGGACGACAAGGACTCGATCATGGTTTATTCCGCCACGCCGGAAATGGTGCTTGTGAAGGGTAAGGCGGTCGGAGCGCCATCTCCCTATCTGCAGGAATTCAAGTGGGGTTCAACTGAGCCTGCAGTTGAAATCCGCATTAATGGGTCGATGGGCTATCAGGCTATGCCGTTCCGCGTACAGAAAGCCTTCAATCATGCCAAATAAGATTGGGTAATACAGAAGCATTTATTTAGAATGCTTCTGCATAAAAAAGGGTCTTAAGCCGTTTTTGGCCGATGGCGCTTATGAACGACGCTCTGGCTTCTCTCCTTCCAGAGCGTCGTTTTTTCTAAACGTTCGGATGGTTGGGCGGAACAATCGGCGACTGTACGGGCGAGGGCGACGCTGGCTGAGTCCCCTCTTTGTTTTTTGCGCTGCCGAGTTGTTTTACGAAATCCCGTACATATGAAGGAAGGTCTTCCGGGGCACGCATGGTGAGGTGTCCCATGGAAAATTCGCACCCGCACCAGAGTTGGTTGTAAAAGCCTTCCTGAGCCAGCAGTTCGCCTCGGCGCTGCTGAAGACCGCCCTTTCGCCAATTCATATCCCAATAGCGAGTGCCGGGAGTAAGACGCGCCGCCTCCTCGGCAGCTTCTCGGATTTGATCAAGCCGCTTCCAGCGGCTGCCCGCCAGGGTTGTTGTAAACAATTCGATGCCCAGCCGCTGAGCGCATTTTGCGGTTGCAAGCATGCGCACGCCAAAGCACGCGCGGCAGCGAAGACCTCTTTCGGGTTCATGCTCAAGCCCTTTGACCGCTTCGCGCCACAACGCGTGATCGTAGTCGCCGTCCACAAAAGGAATGCCGAGTTTGCGGCAGTACTGCTGGCATTCGTTTTTGCGAGTCAGATACTCTTGTGCCGGGAAAATGTTTGGGTTGAAGTAAAAAACCGTAGGTGCGTATCCGTTCTGCGTCAGCCATTCAAGAATGGCGCTTGAGCATGGGGCGCAGCAGCTGTGCAGCAAGACCGGGTGAATAGCTTCCGTCATGAGTTTGAATACTGTTGAAAATAAATCGATCGTTTGTAGGCTGCTGCAAAAACGTGTCGGAAGAAAAGGGCTCTTGATATCACGCCTGTTTCAGTGGCACTAGCACATTCGCCGCCGTGAACGAAGGGCATTTGCTTTTTTTGTCAACACTCAGGATTTCGGCACATCCTCTTTGTTTGTGCCGTCTTGATCGTGATGACACTGCAGCTGCAGAAAAATCTGCCAAATCTACCATTATTCATAGGCGAGAGCGGTGGAATCGTCGTTAGGCAAATCGACCTTGCAGGAACCAGCGGCGGTTTTGAAGATCTTGAAAAATCCACAGCAGCTCTCCAGTTGCACTGCGGGCTCGATAATACCTGCGAGGATCTTTTGCTGCCGATGATAGTCGTTTAGGACCATCGAGCAATTCAAGCGGACCATTGAATATTGGAAGCCCTCCTGAGGCCGGCAATGACTGAATTTCAGGAAAAATTTCAATGGGCGGAAGATCGGCTGCCGAAGCCTGAAGGATATGGGCATATGCGGGCAGCGGTTCGCGCTGATGTGCCGAGCCGGACAAATTAAGGGCGGGTACGTGCTGCTGCGCAGCTTCTGGCCGCAGGTCTCCAGTCAGCGCTAATTGATAGACGCGTGAACGGCCAACGATTTGGGTGAGTGAGCGAACCAGCGGGGAGGTTGCGGCTTCGCCGTCTGCTGTCTGACGAAAGGGGACGACTTCCAGCTCCAGATTGGCGGCTTGTTCTTCAAGGACCGCTTTGTACAAAAGTTTGTGCAGCCTGATTCGACCTGCAGCCGCAGACTTGCCTATTGGGATCAAAAGATTGCCGCCCAGTACAGACGAGGTGTGCAGGATGCGGCCGACCGGATCGTAGGCGCGGATTGTGCAGGAAACGGCATTGGTTTTGACGGTCTTTGTCCACGCAGCAAACGCTGCTTCAAGACGCTCGAGCTGGAGTTTGAAGTTAAAAGAAGGAACGCCGATACGCAGGCGGAAGGTTTCCGGAGCAGGCTTCGCAATGAGGTTCTCTTTAAGAACGGTATGCATTAAAAGCGCTTGGGCATCGTAATCTGCCTGAACGGATTGGGCGTCCTTGACGGCGGCACTCAACGCATTCTGGGGGGAGCTGCCGCTGCCGCCAAAGGCTTCAAACTTCAAACGGAGAACCGTGTCAAGCAGCTGCTGCAGAGCACTCTGATCGGCATGCACAATGATGGCGGCTGCGCCGGAATTAGGTGCCTGCAGGAGCAGGGCCGCACCAAATGACTGGGCGATAGAAAGCAGGATGCTCGAAAGCTCCTGACCAACGAGCTGTCCGGAGCGTTCGAGCTGCAGGGCGGGCGTTTGTAAGAGGGCTTCTTTGGCATTCATGCACCGACGCACACCCAGCCGAACCGCTTCGCGGTTTCGCGCAGCAATACGATCTTCGATAAGAAGAGCTCTCGGTGCAGGTCCTCCCGAGTACAGGCGTTCCGGATCGGCCGCAAAGAGCAGTTGAGGGAGAAAAAGTGCAGTCCATTGTTCTGAAGCAGGAATAGCCATAGTGAATTTGGGTTCTGTTGGTGCGGACGACAGTCGATGAAGCGGATGCAGATGAACTAAGCAGGAACAAGTTCAGGGAAAAGGCTGTGCTGCAGAGGCGTTGATGGGCGGTCACAAGGCTTTGGAGGTTCAGCAGCTGGCGCAAAAAGCGGTATTTCGGCTGATGCGGACGCGTTGATAAAGGTGCGGCGCCGCAGTGTCCGAATGCGAGACAGGATTTCTCGTCCCTTATGCACGGGGGAAAACTGAACACGGAGATCGGCCGTCAGCGGTAAGCACGCAAGCGAAGCTGGGCGAATGCCGAATAAGACAACATTTCGAGAAGCACAAGCAAGTGCGAGGCGCGACACCGCGCGCCGGTCTTCGTCTCGAGCGAGCGGCGCAAGCCATGCAACAACAGCATCGGCTTCACCAGAAGTGACTGCAGCTTCGGCGCAGCGAAAGGCTTCTTCGGGTGATGCCGGCACTACGAAAAGCTGTCGGGAAAGATCAATGCCAGCCGCCTCGAAAGCGGGGGCATATGGCGTGAAGCCTCGCGGCGGGAGGATCCATACCACGCGCTTCACATGGGCGAGCGCATGAATCAGCAGAGAGATTTCGCCGCGCCGTTCACCGGTTGTGAGCAGCTCAACAAATCCCTTGCAGGGGAATCCACCGCCGAGCAGTTTGTCGACTTGGGGATTATGGGTTGAGAGGAGAACTTCCAAAGGCTCCATTGAAGCTGCGCGCGTATTGGGTGCGTTGGTTCGGGCTGCAAAGGGAAACGTCATGTCAACCTCCTTTGGAGGTTCTCGGATTGCTCGAGAACAAAGTGAAGCAGAAAAAGGATTACGGGAAAAATGCGGGGCGCGGTCTGGGCCCCTCGTCTTGAAAGGAATGGTCTCCTCCTCAGATTGAAGAGAAGTTCCTCGTCAAGACAAAGCCATCTTTCTTCACTACAAGTTTATGGCAAATACATATTAGACGATCAAATATTGATCCTATAAAAATGATCTACTATCACATAAACATTTTTATTGTTTAGAAATCAATGTATTAACTGTGTAATCACAAAATTGGGAGGTGCTGATGCCGTTTTTTTAGCTCAATGTGATCCAATTTGAATTTGCTAATTCAACTCTTAGACAGTCAATTTAAATGTGGTGATATCATAAAATGATCCTTTGTTAGGATATTTTGTTCAGACATGAGGATCAAAAGGGTGTTCAGAACGGTTTCTGAAAACAAATAAGATGAGATTTGTTTGATATTGCTCAAAGATTGGGATAAGCGGCCTGACTGGCGGTACACTTTCTCGACTTATCGCGCCGTATTGGAGAATTGCGGTGCTGTTTACGAAAAGGAAAAACAATGAGCGAACTTCAGCCAGGCTTGGAAAAGCGGCTTGCACACGTAAAGCAGATGCTGTCTGAAGCCGAAGAGAAGGCGGGACGGCCGCAGGGATGCGTCAAGCTTTTGGCCGTTGGGAAAACTTTTAACCAAGAGGCTCTTCTGGAATGCGCACGTGCCGGCGCGCTTGCCTTTGGCGAAAATTATGCTCAGGAAGGCTGTACAAAAATTGATTGGTTTCGTACAAACCATCCTGAACTTCATTTGGAGTGGCATTTCATTGGACCGCTGCAGGCCAATAAGAGCCGCATGGTTGCCGAGCGCTTCGATTGGGTGCAGACGGTGGATCGTTTGCGCATTGCTGAACGTCTGTCCGCACAGCGCCCGGATAATCTGCCGCCCCTCAACGTTCTGATTGAGGTGAATGTTGACGCGGAGGCGAGCAAGTCTGGCATTTCCCCGGAAGAGCTGCCCGCACTTGCGGCGGCTGTTTCAAAGCTTCCTCGGCTCCGGCTGCGCGGCTTAATGTCCATTCCAGCTCCTGCTGAAACGTACGAAGGGAAGATGAAGCCGCTATTGGCAATGGCATCCCTTTTCAAGGCTTTTCAGGAAAAGTATCCGCAAGCCGACACCCTGTCTATGGGAATGAGCGCCGATCTGACGGAGGCCGTTGAAGCGGGTTCCACCATGGTGCGCATCGGCAGTGCCATCTTCGGTCCGCGCAGCTATTCCGTCTGATCAAAAAGGCAATGACAAGAGAAGCTGATCACTTGTTGTGATCAGCTTCTCCAAAAAAACGTTATTTCACTGCCACGTCACGGCCAAGAAACTGCTTGGAAAGTTTCGAAAGCGTGCCGTCAGCGCGAAGGGACTCGATGGCCTCATCGATAGCCGCTTTCAGCGCCTGACTGCCCTTAGGCATTAATACGCACATCTCCTCGGCTTCGGTCGAAGTGGCAACCACCTTAACGGGGACGTCAGGCATCTTACGCATGAAGTCCGCGATGGACAGTTCGGAATTAAGTGCGGTATCCGCACGTTTGCTCACGACAAGTTCGACGGCCTGAGAGAAGTCCTGGACCCCCACAATAACCGCGCCGTGTGCTTCCGCAATGCGGCTGGAATTGGCTGTCGCAGATTCTGCGGCGCGTTTGCCCCGAAGATCATCGAATCCCTTGATGTCATTGTTGTCGCTGCGCACCAGAATTGCGGTATGGTCGTACGTATAGGGGACAGAAAAGTCGTATTTGGCTCGCCGTGCTGCACTGGCTTCGACTTGATTGACGACGATGTCGAACCGGCCGGCGTCAACGCCTGCGAGCAGCGAGTCCCATGACGATTCAATGAACTGAGCTTGGACGCCGATTTTTGCGGCAACGGCTCTGGCGAGCTCCACGTCATAACCTGTCAGGCGACCTTGTTCATCGTGATAGCTGTAAGGCACAAATACGCCTTCCGTGCCGATGCGGATGACGCCGGCTTTTTTGATACGGTCAAGCTGTTGGGCAGGGTCAGATTCCGCAGCGGCGAAGACGGTAAGCGGCGTACCGATGGCGGAAAAGGCTGCAGCACCCAAAGCGGCAGAAAGCAGTGTGCGGCGCTGAAAGAAAAATTGGTTGCGGCTGTTCATGATGCAATGATGAATAATGGAAGGTGCGGGATAACACCTATAAAAGATTGCAGGCACGATACGGCAAGTCGCGCAGGGAAACTGCTCGGACCTTAGTTCGAAGTCGAAACGAATTGCTAATGAGAATTTTTTAAGAAAATAGAATGTTGATAAACAAAGTTTATTTTTCTTTGGCTCATTTGCGATGAGTCAGAGCTCTCCGAAAGCCGCATCGGTCGTAACGAATGCTGGAGGGGCTTGTGATGGGCTTTGCTTCGGAGCTTTCTTCTGCGGAGCTCTTTTGGAGCGGCGATTGCTGGGAATCGTGAGTACAGTCTTTGATTGTGCGAACATTGACCGTTGACATTCCATCCTCTGTTGAGGGTCTGGATTTTTCATAAATACCCATACGCTTTAGGACAAGGAGCATCAAGATGCTTACGATCGGCTTTCTCGGCGGCGGCAATATGGCCGGTGCTTTGATTGGGGGACTCCTTGCGGGCGGACCTCGTTCCGACCTCAAGGTTCATGTGACGGACCTCCACGAAGACAAACTCGCGCGGTTGGCGGCATTGGGTGCGCAGACGCATTCGGACGTCGGCGAATGGGCAGCATCCTGTGACTTAATGGTTTTCGCCGTGAAGCCTCAGGGGATGAAGACTGCGCTGGCATCTTTGATGCCGTTCCTTAATCCTGACGGCGCTGCACTGACGATTGCGGCCGGTATTGAGGCCGCCGCATATGCGGATTGGCTTAACGGCTATCCCCTGATGCGGGCAATGCCCAATACGCCTGCAATGGTGGGTATGGGCGTCTCCGGTCTGTGGATCCCAGCAGGGATCTCCGAAACGGCAGCGAATGCAGCGCGGCAGGTGCTGGCGGCTGCAGGCAAGGTCGTAGAGGTGAAGACAGAGGCCGATATTGATCTGGTCGGTGCTATTCCGGGTTCCGGTCCTGCCTATGTGTTCCGCTTTATGGAAGCTTTGGAAAAAGCCGGCATCAAACGGGGGCTTCCTCCGGAGTCTGCGCATGCGCTGGCGCTCGGTACCGTTCTGGGCGCTGCGGTATTGGCTGACAAATCCGGAGAAGCTTTCTCCAAACTTCGTGAAAACGTTACGAGCAAAGGCGGTACGACTGCCAAAGCGCTTGAGGTAATGAATAACCGTGACATAGACGGCATGATGGATGAGGCTGTGAATGCGGCGCTCAAGCGCACGGCTGAAATGAAGGCACTTTTCCGCTGAAGATTGACAAGGAAATCTTTTCTAAATGGAAGCGTGGGTTGCTTGGCTCATGGGGCTTTTCCGCAGCGAACACATTGAGTTTGCGCTTTTTGCCGCAGCCTTCATTTCCGCTACAGTGCTGCCGGGGGGATCGGAAGCGGTGCTCGCCGGCGCCGTAGCCGGAACCCCCTCTCGGGTGGTTGAGTTTGTGCTCATAGCCATGCTTGGCAATGCATTGGGCGGGATGACCGGCTGGTGCATTGGGCGATTTATTCCGGAGCGGAAAAAAGAAGGGAAGGCATTGGCATGGCTTCATAAGTACGGCTACTGGGCACTGCTGATGACCTGGCTGCCGCTCTTTGGCGATGCGCTGCCTATTGCTGCCGGATGGCTGCGTCTCAAGGCGCTGCCCTGTTTCCTTTTAATTGCATTGGGCAAGGGGCTGCGCTATGCGGTGGTGGCCGGCGCGGTGCTGCCGCTTGCCGCTTGACTGCTCAAAAAGCGGTTTGAGGCTCTCTTCACAATGCTAGCGGGCTAGTCAGGAAAATCCTTTTTTTACGGCCATTTTCAAGAAAAATGCGCCGTTATAATCATTCGTCCATTTGCACAACAGTGCTGCTGCAGGTCGTCAGGCATTTTATTGCTCAACATTCTGCGGCGGTCTGCGCTTACGCGCGTGATTCGGTAAAACGAAACATGGGTATGCCTTCGTTTTTTCCTCGAGTCGGCGGCAGCGCAGCATTCAAATCACGTTGGAATTTCACATGAAGATCTTAGTTGCTGTGAAGCGGGTCGTTGACGCCAAGGTCAAAGTGCGCCCGCTCCCGGACCGTTCGGGTCCCGACACCAAGCTCGCCCGCATGGCGATCAATCCGTTTGATGAGATTGCCGTCGAGGAAGCGGTTGAACTCAAAGAAGCCGGAAAAGTCCAAGAAGTCGTTGCGGTTACGATCGGCGGCGCTAAGTCAGTTGATGTGCTTCGCACGGCAATGGCGATTGGGGCGGATCGTTCTATTCATGTCTCAACCGATGAAATGATGGAGCCGCTGGCTGCTGCAAAGATCCTTGCCAAGATTGCTGAACGCGAAAAGCCTGACCTCATCCTGATGGGCAAGCAGGCGATTGATGATGATGCGGCACAGACCGGGCCGATGCTTTCGGAACTCCTGAATCTTCCGCTGGCTGCGTTTGCAAGCGAGATTGAGCTTGCCGACGGCCGCCTGATCGTCACGCGCGAAACCGACGGCGGTACGCAGACCATTTCAGTCACGCTCCCCGCAGTCGTGACAGCGGACCTGCGTCTTGCTGAACCTCGTTATGTCACGCTGCCGTCCATGGCCAAGGCTCGCAAAAAACCGGTTGAAACGATTGAGCTGGCATCCCTTGGCATTCATACAGCTCCCCGCCAGAAGCTCCTTAGCGTTGAACCGCCGCCCGCACGCAAGGCTGGGGTAATGGTTGCCAATGTTGATGAATTGATTCAGAAGCTTCGCGATGAAGCGCATCTGCTCTGAAGGGGAATAATGAAATGACTGCGCTTTTAATTGCTGATCATGACAATGTGAAGCTTCGTCCGGCGACCGCCAGCGCGGTAACGGCGCTGCTCCAGATGACAGAAGCCGTTGACGTGCTCGTTGCCGGAAACGGCTGCGAAGCTGTAGCTGAGGAAGCGGCGAAAATCGCGGGCGTCCGTACGGTGCTTCTTGCCCAGAATGCCAAACTGGCTCAGGAGCTGCCAGAGGTGCTCGCCTATACGGCGGCTCATGAAGCGCCGGGCTACTCTCATATCTTTTTCTGCGCGACGGCGCTTGGCAAAGCGGCCATGCCCCGCGTGGCGGCTCAGCTTGACCGTTCTGCGGTCTCCGATGTTGTTGCCGTAAAAGGTCCAAAGACCTTTGTACGCGGCATCTATGCCGGTGCACTGCTCGCAACTGTTGAGGTTGACGAAGATGTGGTGGTCGGAACGGTTCGCACGACGGCCTTTGAGCCGGCTGGTGAAGCCGACATGCCGGTTCGGATTGAAAACATAACCGTGCCTGAAGAGGCTGTTAATTGGGATGCCTCTCAGTTTGTGCGCTTTACGGAAACGGAAAGCGACCGTCCGGATCTCGTCTCGGCCAAAGTGGTTGTTGCCGGCGGGCGCGGTCTTATTGATGAGGCTGGGTTCTCTTCGCTTGAAAAGCTGGCCGATAAAATTGGTGCTGCCGTTGGAGCAACCCGTACTGCCGTCGATATGGGACTTTGTCCCAATGATTGGCAGGTAGGACAGACGGGTAAGATGATTGCCCCCGATCTTTACATCGGTTTCGGCATCTCCGGCGCTATTCAGCATACAGCCGGCATCAAGGACGCTAAGGTGATCGTTGCGGTGAACAATGATCCGGAGGCTCCGATTTTTGAAACGGCCGATTATGGTTTGCTTGCTGACGCAGCTGAGACCTGCAGGGCTCTTGCCGCGAAGCTTTAAGATCAAGCGGTTTTTCTGCTGAGAGGCGCCTTTGAATCTGCAGAACTGCAGAGGATAAAAAGCACTGCAATGACTTGCAGAGTATTGGGCGCCTCAAGTAGAATCGCGCTTCTTGAATGAAGCCGCGATCCGCGGTTTATTCAAACCCATTCTTCCCATTCGTTTCTCCCCGGGACGGGGGTACGGATGGATTTAACTGTACCAATGATTTGAGAGGTAACTCATGGTCATCGTTCGTCTCGCCCGCGGCGGCTCCAAGAAGCGTCCGTTCTTCAACATCCACGTTTGCGACTCCCGCACCCGTCGTGATGGTCGTTTCATTGAACGTCTCGGCTACTACAACCCGGTTGCTGCCGGTCAGGCTACCCGTCTGGTGGTTGACCTGGAACGCCTTGCCTTCTGGCAGTCCAACGGCGCTCAGCTCTCCGATACGGTTGCTCGTCTCGTGAAGGAATTCAAGGCTCAGCCCGCCGCTGAAGCCCCTGCTGCTGAATAATTTCTGCTGCAGTCCGCACTGAGGCGATAAACCTCAGCGCAAAGGCCCCGCATCCCTTCTGGTGCGGATTCAGCGAACTCTCTGCCGGTCGTGCCTCTCGTGTCCAAGCACATCGGATCCGGCAGCGTCAGGAGCAAAAGCTCCAGGGCGTCGGTTCTTCTGAATCCGGTATCTACGCCTGAAGTCTGCGGGGCTTCTCTATTTCTACAACTCGGAAAATTTGCCATGACGTCCGACAGCACACTGATTCACGATGCGGAATTGCCCGCCGATTCGACCGACGCACCTGATGAATGGGTGGAACTTGGCCGTACGGCCGGGGCATACGGCTTCAAGGGCTGGGTGCGCATTGCGCCGCTCGCTTCCGGAGAGGTGCTCGAGCACACTCGCAATTGGGAGTTGGTGGATACAGCCGGCGTCCGTACGCCAGTGCGCGTCAAGGGCCTGCGCCGGCACGGCGCAGGATTGATTGCTAAGTGGGACGGCTGTGAATCCAAAGAAAGCGCGGATGCGCTCCGCGTGAAGGTGGGCGTCCTTCGCAGCAATTTCCCGCAGGCGGGCGAAAATGCGGTGTGGGCGATTGATCTGGTTGGATGTACGGCAGTAAATAAGGATGGCGTCAAACTCGGCACCATTCTTTCCATCGGCACCAACGGCGCACAGGATCTTTTTGAGATTGAGTACGTTGATGCAGCAGGGATTGTGAAGCGTTTTTTCATCCCCAACGTGAAAGATGTCTACGTGGTGGAGATGAAGCCTGAAGAAAAACGTGTTGTCTTTGATTGGGACCCGGCATGGCGTTGAGGAGGTACCGATGCGCTTTGACGTCGTAACGCTTTTCCCCGAGATTTTTTCGGCTGTGCGTGACTGCGGGATTACCGCACGGGCACGCATGCGGGGTCTGTGGTCAATGAACTGCTGGAATCCTAGAGATACCGCCACGGACCTTCACCGTACGATTGACGACCGTCCTTTTGGCGGCGGTCCCGGCATGGTCATGATGGCAGAGCCTCTGGCTCAGACCATTGATGCTGTCCGAGCCTCCGGCAACCGCGGCCCAATTTTGAGTTTTGCCCCGAATGGGGCGCGCCTGACGGATGCGCGTGTACGTGAAATCGCTGCAGCCAAAGAACCGATTGTGCTTGTCTGCGGACGTTATGAAGGCATTGATGAGCGCTTTCTCGAGTCCTATGTCGACGAAGTGGTCAGCCTTGGAGATTTTGTTCTTTCCGGAGGAGAGCTGCCTGCCTGTGCATTGATTGATGCTGTGGTGCGTCAGCTTCCAGGGGCAATCAAGGACCTTTCGGCTTCGGATGAAAGCTTTGCCACTGGTCTGCTGGATGCGCCGCACTACACGCGTCCAGAGGTTTGGCGGGGTATGCCGGTGCCGGATGTGCTTTTGTCAGGCCATCACAAAAACATCGGACAGTGGTCGAGAGAAAAAAGTTTGGCGCTTACGTTGCGTACGCGTCCGGATCTCATTAGAATCGCGGATTCTTCTGGTCTCCTGACGCGCGAGGACGTTAAGTTCCTTCGCACAATGGGGGCCAAGAATATTTCCGAAGGGCGCCGTTCTTAATCTCAACGGGGTTCTTCATCAACAAACCCATCCTCTCGGCGGCGGGCTAAACCCCTAACAATCAGGCCGCATGACGATGGCTACGGAGTTAAAAATGAATCTTATCGAGATTCTCGAAAAAGAAGAAATGGCTCGCCTCACGGCTGGCAAGACGATCCCCGCTTTCCGCGCTGGCGACACGGTTATCGTGTCCGTCAACGTGGTTGAAGGTTCGCGCAAGCGCGTTCAGGCCTTCGAAGGCGTCGTTATCGCTCGTCGTAATCGCGGTCTCAATTCTTCTTTCACGGTTCGCAAGATCTCGTCGGGCGAAGGCGTGGAACGTACGTTCCAGCTTTACTCCCCGATGATCGCCGGTATTGAAGTGAAGCGCCACGGCGACGTCCGCCGCGCCAAGCTCTACTACCTGCGCGAACGTTCCGGCAAGGCCGCCCGCATCAAGGAACGTCTGGTCCGCAAGGAAGCCTAATCCTCGACGCTGGGAAACCTGCCTCGAAACCCCCGAAAGCCTCCGTAGGCTCCGGGGGTTTTATTTTGGTGCACCCTTTGAAGCGGTATGGATTTTTTAGATACATACAGTCTCCGCTTTAGTCCTTAGGCGGAATCTCTCAATACCTCAAAGCTCTCTCAAGGGTCGGCTTGTTTTTCCGTACTGCTGCCCAAATCTGGTGCCGCTGCCCATACAATTGCCGAACCTCCTTTGCAAATAGAAGTTTTAAATAGCACTAGTGCATTGAGGTTTATAAAAATTTATGTGCATTTAACGGAGAAATGCCAATGCCTAAGAACTATACAGTGACGCTTCCTCATTACAGCGTCGGTCCTTCTTGCTACGACGAGCTTGGCCAAGTCACTCGCTTTTATGGCCGTACAGCTGCCGTCGTCGGCGGTGAAACAGCGCTGGCCAAGGCGGGACCTGCCCTGAAGGCTGGCTTTGAAAAGGCCGGCGTTAAGCTGACTGAATGGACTGTTTACGGAAAAGACTCGACGAATGCAAACGTCGAGAAAATTGTCAACAATCCGAAAGTTCAAGAAGCTGATCTGCTCTTCGGTGTTGGCGGCGGTCGTGCGATTGATACGGTGAAGACTGCTGCCGATATTCTCGGCAAGCCCTTCTTCTCTGTGCCGACCGTTTCGTCCAACTGTGCTCCCGTTTCAGCTATTGCAGTGATCTATAAGGACGACGGCGCCCTGGATCATTACCACTTTCCGAAGCGTTGTCCTGAGCACTGCTTCATTGATACGACGGTCATTCTCGACAGCCCTGAAGAGCTATTCTGGGCAGGTATCGGTGATGCGCTTTCTAAGCAGGCAGAAAGTCAGCTTGCTTCCCGCGGTGCAGAATTGACGCACACGCCGCTGCTTGGTGTTCAGGTGGGACTGGTCTGTGAAGATCCTCTGCTCGAATACGGCAAGCAGGCGATTGAAGACTTCCGTGCCAAACGCGACAGCCATGCCTTCACTGAAACAGTGCTCGACATTATCGTTTCGACTGGCATTACGTCCAATCTGACGACGACGAAGGACAGCTATTACTACAACTCCTCACTGGCCCACTGCTTCTACAACGCCTCGATGGTGCTTCCGAGCATTCACAAGCACCTCCACGGCGAGGTGGTGAGTTTTGGCACGCTGGTGCTCCATGCCGTTGATGAGGACGATGTTGCGCTTGAGCGTCTGATGACGTTCAACCACTCGGTCGGGCTCCCGGTGACGTTGGCTCAGCTTGACATTACGACGCCTGAACAAGTCAATGCGCTTGTCGATCGCGCGGCCACTATGAAGGAGTGGACTTGTGTGCCGTATGAAATGACAAAGGATAAGTTCCGTAACGGCATCTATAAGGTGGATGAACTTGGCCGCAAGTTTGTCGCCAAGCAGTCCTAATACTTTGTCGACTTTATTCTCTGTGATGCCCCCAAGGTGATGGGGCGCAGAGCGAAGGATCGAAAGCATAAAAACGCCGCAGCGCTTCTCCGTCGCTGCGGCGTTTTTGTAATCCGGCAGAGGATTTATCCGTCCTGCGCTTGAGACAAAGTTTCCCCAGTCTTGCGGCGATTACTGCCGGCTACCATATCAAAGCGGAAGAACCGGCATTCGAGCGGTCCATTGAACAGAACGATTTTGCGGGATTCCTTCAAGCGCATTTGGCGCGGCAATAAGCGGTCTGAGGTCAGCAGCCAGGCCGTCCAGCCGGGGAACTGACTCTTCAGTGCAGCAGCAAAATCAGCCATCATTGCCGCAATCGAGGCGCTCTTCGGGTTGGATTGTTCACCATAAGGCGGATTGGCGATGACAAGCCCCCCTTCAGCACCTTCGGGCGCTTTAATCGAACGGGCGTCGCCCTGATGAAAGACGATGCGGCCGTCGTCAAGGAGAGCGCCGAATCCTGCCCGACGGCAGTTTTCTTCCGCTTTTTCGACGACGATTGTGGAAATATCACTTGCGCGAATGAAAACTTTGGCGGAACGATTCTGTGCCGCCCGGGCGTCTTCCTTCATTTCCTGCCAGAGCGCCATGTCAAAGCCCTGAAGGCGCTCAAAAGCGAAGCGGCGCATCAGACCAGGGGCGGTATTGGTTGCCATGGCTGCGGCTTCAATGGCAATGGTGCCCGATCCGCAGAATGGATCAACCAAGGGCAGTTCAGGTTTCCAGCCGGAAAGCGCCAGCAGCGCGGCGGCGAGGTTTTCCTTCAGCGGGGCTTCGCCGTGCTCGAGGCGCCAGCCGCGCTTAAAGAGGGATTCGCCTGCGAGATCAATGTAAAAGCTCACATGATCAAAGGTGAAGTAGGCCTCAATGCGCACATCCGGCGAGCGCTTTTCTACTGAAGGGCGGCGGCCGACGAGTTCAGTAAAGCGATCGCAGAGGCCGTCCTTGATGCGCAGCGTTGCAAAGTCAAGACTTTCAAGCGGGCAGCGGTTGGCCGAAGAGTGGATGCGGAAGGTCGCATCTGTACCAAACCATTTTTCCCACGGCGTCTTTTTGGCCAGCGCATAGACATCTCGGCTGTCCCAATATTCGTCAAAGGCTACGCGCAGAAGGACGCGGGTTGCAAAGCGTGAATGCAGACATACTGCCATACCGAGTTCAAGACCGCCTGCGAACGAGACGCCGCCCTTGGCGGAACGAATGAGATCGGGGTCGGCGTTGAGCGCCCGGATTTCGTCGGCAAGAAGCCCTTCGAGACCAAAGGGGCAGGGGGCGTGAAAGATGAAGCTCGGCATGTAAACTACAGAAAAATCGGCTAAAAATTGAAGCCGATATTCTAATCACTTCGACTGCTTTCATCTATCCAGTGACGTCTGCATTCTGGATGTTCGTTGGACGGATGCAAAGAAAGCGTTTTTAAAGGCAGTCACCTTGGATCAATGAGAGCGTGCGGTAAATAACGGCTGCCCGCAGCGGCATGTTGCTGTCATCAGCCGTAGGAACGATTTGCATGAATGATGATAAATTTCGCAAAAATCCAGAAAAGACAAACGATAGTCTTTGCGGAAAGTTCTGATTTGGTGACGAAGTTCGTTGTTCTATAGGGCATATTGCCTACATCTTGATCCAATTTACAAAGCATAATGACAACTTCACTGTCTATTTTGCATTTTCAGTCTGCGGCCGGCATCCCTGTGTCGTCCTGCTGAAACAGTGAACAGTCGGTTCGATCTCAGAACCGCTGACATCATTACAAATACTTTTGGACTTCTGAAATGGAACAACCCAGCAGCAAACGATTTATTGCCATCGGCTCTATGCTGTTCGCACTCTTTTTCGGAGCCGGCAACCTTATTTTCCCCGCAGCGATGGGTCAGTCCGCCGGAGCGAACGTTTGGTGGGCTGTGCTCGGCTTTTGCGTAACGGGTGTAGGCCTGCCGCTTCTGGGCATTATTGCGGTTGGTTATTCCGGCTGTCGAGATCTTCGTGAAGTTGCAAGCCGTGTGCATCCGCTCTACGGACTCTTTTATACGGTTGTCTGCTACATGGCGATCGGCCCTTGTTTCGCCATTCCTCGTACGGGCACGGTATCTTTCGAAATCGCCGTGCGTCCTTTCCTCGGTGCCGATCCGTCGGCATTTGCGCTGCCGATCTTCCTCGCTTTCTTTTTGGGGATCTCCTGCTGGCTGGCTGCATCACCATCAAAGCTTGTTGATAGAATCGGCAAGTTCCTCACGCCGGCGCTGCTCGTCACGCTGGCCGTCATGATCGTCATGTCCTTTGCAACGCCGATGGGAGACTTCCAGGCGCCGGGCAAAGCCTATGATGAACCGATCAAGGCTGCATTCCAGGGTGTGCTTGACGGCTACAACACGCTTGACGCCATTGCAGCACTTGTGTTCGCGACTCTGATTGTGAATTCGGTGAAGGAAATCGGCTTTACGGATCCGAAGGCTATTTCCTCTCAGGTTATGAAGTCCGGCATGCTCGCAGGTCTGCTTCTTGCACTGGTTTATATCTTCATTGCCAAGATCGGCGCGGAAAGCGTTGCTGCTATCGGCATGCAGGATACGGGGGCGCCGGTGCTTGCAGAAAGCGCTAAGGTCTTCTTCGGCAGCTTTGGCGCCTACCTGCTTGCCGCGATTGTGCTGCTTGCCTGCATCACCACGGCGGTTGGCCTGCTCACCTGCTGCGCAGCATTCTTTATGCAGCTGACGGGCAAATTCACCTATGTGCAGTGGGTCATCGGTTTCACGGTGATTTCCTACCTCATCGGCTTGTTCGGTTTGAAGACCATCATCGTTTCGACCATTCCTGTGCTGATGTTCATCTATCCGCTCTGCGTGGCCCTGATCGCTTTGATCTTCCTTCACAAGTTCTTTGGCGGCCGCCAGTGCGTGTATGCCTGGACGATGGGCTTTACCTTTGTGATGGCCCTTGTCAATGGTGCAGAAACTGCCGGCATCTCGATGACCGGTCTTGAAGAAGTGCTCAAGGCCTACGTGCCGCTCCACACCTATGGCATGGGCTGGATTCCGTTTGCAATTGTCGGTTTCGTGATTGGCTTGATCTGGAAGGTTGCCGTTCCGGCCAAAGCGCAGAATGCTGCCGCTTAATTTGTAAGACAACATTCAACTGTTTTTGCTGCCCGCCCGGAGTTTTCTTCGGGCGGTTTTTTCTGCTCGCTAAAAAATGACGTTGTCCTTCATGGTCGAAAAAGGCTGTTTCAAACACAAAACTGTGCTTGGAAGGCAGTCAGCTTCGGCCTTCACCATGACCAAGCACGATGTACTTCAGACTCGTCAGTCCTTCCAGCCCGACAGGTCCGCGAGCATGCAGACGATCCGTTGAAATGCCGATCTCAGCCCCTAAACCATATTCAAAGCCGTCGGCAAAACGCGTAGAGGCATTGACCATCACGGAGCTGGAATCTACTTCACGCAGGAATCTGTCGGCAGAGTCCAAGCTGCGGGTGATGATGGCATCGGTATGGCGTGAGCTGTGCAGATCGATAAAGTCGATAGCGGCATCGAGCGATTCCACTACGGCGATACTGATGATGAGTGCGTTGTACTCTGTATCCCAATCTTCTTCAGTGGCGGGTACCGCCGGAACACCTGCTCGGAGCAAGATGGCAAGCGCCTGCGGGTCGCAGCGCATTTCGACGTTCTTTTCCGTCCAGAGCTTCCCGATCATCGGCAGAAACGACTCCGCTTCATCGCGATGAACCAGGAGTGTTTCCGTGGCATTGCAGGGAGATGGGCGTTGGGTCTTGGCATTATCAACAACGCTAAGCGCCATTTCCAGATCAGCACCGGCATCCACATAGGTGTGGCAAATGCCGTTAAGGTGCTTGATCATCGGTACCGTAGCTTCTGCCATGAGGCGAGAGATGAGGCCCTTGCCGCCGCGCGGGATGAGCACATCGACATAATCGCGTGCGCGGATCAGTTCACCAACTGCGGCACGGTCGGTTGTGGGGATGAGCTGGACGGCGTCAGCAGGCAGCGCTGCATCGGCGAGTGCTTCCGAAACAACGGCGGCCAACGCTCGATTGGTTTCAATGGCTTCATGTCCCCCGCGCAGGATGACGGCGTTGCCGGACTTAATTGCCAGCGCTGCGGCATCGATGGTGACGTTGGGACGGGATTCATAAATCATGGCGATGACACCGAGCGGCACACGCATGCGGCCGACACGGATGCCCGATGGCATAGGACGAAGGTTTTCGATGCCGCCGACCGGATCAGCCAGTTCAGCAATCTGCCGCACGCCCGTGACCATCTGATCAAGCACACGGTCAGTGACGGCAAGTCTGTCGACGAAGGCTGCGGAGAGTCCTTCACTGCGGGCATTTGCCAGGTCAACAGCATTGGCAGCTTGAATCACATCGCGGCGTGTCATCAGCGCCTGGGCGATGCGTTCAAGTGCGGCATTTTTCTTTTCGGTCGACGCACAGGCCGTAATCCGACTCGCCCGACGGGCAGCCGTACCGATTTCGTGAATCAATTCGCGTGCGGAAGTTTCAGGCATGAGAATTCCTTCATAAGTGATTGCCGCCGAGTCGGAATGGAGGCGTCGAAAAAACTTGTGAAAAAGCCTCGACATCAGGCAGGATGGCTCGATTGTGTTTGGATTTTATCCGCAGGAGCGCTCAATGCTGTGCGTGCCAGTGAACACAAGGTCCTGAGGATCAGCGAGTTCGCGCAAGGAAAAGACAAACGCTCTTTAACTCAATCCAAGGATCACCGTCGCGTTCGCGTACGGAGAGTCCCTTGCTCAGGCGGTCAATGTCGGCGCAGACGTCAAGTGCGGCGGCAAGGCGCTTGAGCGGAATTCTCCGAGCGGCGGCCTTCATCGCATTCGTGGCAAAGACCCCTTTTACGTAGAAGTTCCCTGAAGTCTCAAAGCTCGCGCGCAGTTTGATCAGGCTGCGGATCTGATTGGTGAGAATCGCGAGCAAAAAGGGAAGCGGCTCCCCTTGAGCCTCCAGACCATCAACAATACGTGCAGTGCGGTCGGCAGAGGCGGTGCAAAAGCTTTCCACCAGCGCTTCCGTGGTATAGCGGGAGCAGTTGCCGACAGAAGCTTCAATTTGTTCAAGCGTCAATTCGCCCTGAGGAAAAAGCAGAGAAAGTTTTCCGACTTCCTGCTTGGCGGCTAGAAGATTCCCTTCCACGAGATCGGCAAAGGCTTCAAGCACATCGCGGGCGGCCGTCTGGCCATTAGCGCGCATGCGTCCGGCGAGCCACTGCGGTAGCTGCGCACGCTCCACGGGATCGCACTCGACAACAGTGGCGGCTTTGACGAGCGCCTGCCACCAGGCGGCCTTCTGTCCCTGCCAGTCTGGACGGGGCATCGTAAAAAGCGTCACCACGCCGTCGACAGGGCGCTCTACAAATTCGGGGAGCGCTTTATTGCCTTTGATGCCGGGACGACCTGACGGCAACCGAACTTCGAGGAACTTTTTGTCGTCGAACATACCGATGGATGCCGCGGCATCAGGAAGCTGCGACCAGTCGGCCGAGGCTGAAAGCTCAAGCACCTGACGATCGGTATACCCCAGTTCCCGCGCTCGGCGGCGCAGCAGATCCGCTGATTCAAGCATCAGCAGATCTTCACTGCCCGTTACCAGCCAAAACGGTGCAAGTTCGCGGCGATTGGCAAGATCGGCAGCGAGGCTGCCGGCATTAAGCGCCATGATGAACCTTTAAGGCGTATCGGTACTCGGGCCCTTGGCGGCGCCAAGACGCTGCACGATCTGAGAGATCAGATCGTTTTCCATGTCGTCGTAAAGCACTTTCTCTTCACCTTCGCGCGAAAGGAATTCACTTTCCGAATAGGTCAGATCTCGGGAGGTCGCGAGCCGCGTCGTTTCAACGAAATCGAAACCGTCGGGGGACACAACGCGGAATTCAAGCGTCATGGTGAGTTCATATTCGCGCGCTCGACCAGCGTCGTTGATCGACAGAATGTCGCGGCTGCGGTTGACGGAAAGAAGCTCCAAAATGGCGTCTGCCTCCTTTGGAGACGTGACGACGCGAACATCGGATCCTGATTCAATGACGCGCTTTAAAAGACCGGAAAAACGGGTGTTTTCCGGCATCTGCAGATAGAGCGTTTCAAACGGCGCGGAGAATTGGCCGCGCAGGCGAAAGCCGCAGCCCGAGAGGACGACAGAACCGGCCAGAGAGCCCAAAAGCGCAAAAACCGAACGACGGGAGAGGTGCTGCATGCAGAAGATCCCAAAAATGAACAGGCGCTCGAAATTAGGCAAGCCCACAAAAGAATTCATTATAAAGAGGCAGGGCTTTTGGCGGCATATTGGCAGCCGCAAAGAAACGACAGAGCTCCTGTCGTTAACAGAGAAAAAACGGCGCCCTTCAATGCTGAAGGACGCCGTCTCAACCGGCCTTAAAGCCAATGACTCATTGAGTATCGCTTTATTTGGCTACGACATTCACGAGCTTTTGCTTCACGATGATGACGCGGCGAACCGGAAGGTCACCCACAAACTTCTTGACGTCCGGATTGCTGAGTGCGGCAGCGCGGATTTCATCCTCACTGGCCTCAGCAGAAACCGTAATGGAGCCGCGAAGCTTGCCGTTCACCTGGCAGACGAGGGTGAGCTCATCGGCCTTGATGGCATCTTCGGAAACCTCGGGCCACTTCGCATCAATGAGGTCGCCCTCGATTGCGATGAAGCCGAGCTCTTTCCAGAGTGCGGTGGTGATGTGCGGAGCAATCGGGTAGAGCGTACGCAGCAGAATGGATGCGGCTTCCTTCAGAGCAGCTTTGCCGCCTTCAGATTCCGTACCCTTAAAGCCGTCGATTGCGTTGAACATCTTCATGCAGGCTGACACCACCGTGTTGTACTGCATGCGAGAGTAGTCGTAGTCGGCCTGCTTCAAGCACGAATGAATTTCGCGGCGAAGATGACGAGCTTCGTGACTGAAACCCTCAGAAGTCGATGCTTCCTGTGCATTGTTCAGGTGAGTTTGATGCGCATAGGCCCAGTTCCAAATACGGCGCAGGAAGCGGAACGTGCCTTCGGCACCGGAATTCGACCAGGCCGCCGATTGATCTGGAGGACCGGCAAACATCACGAAACTGCGGGCCGTGTCAGCGCCGAACTTGTTGATAATGTCGCGCGGTTCAACGACATTGCACTTCGACTTGGACATCTTTTCGATGCCGCCGAGCACCACGGGCTCGCCGTCTTCCTTGGAGATCGCTCCAACGGGACGGGCTTTGTCGTCGAACTGAACCTCCACTTCGTCAGGGTAGTACCAACGGCGGTGACCATCGGGCATATCCCGGTAGTAACACTCGGCCATCAGCATGCCCTGAGTGAAGAGGTTCTTAAACGGTTCGTCGTACTTCACGAGACCGAAGTCGCGCATCACCTTTGTCCAGAAACGGGCATAAAGGAGGTGCAGCACAGCGTGTTCGATGCCGCCGATGTATTGATCCATCGGCATCCAGTAGTCGGCGCGCTTGTCGACCATTGCTGTCGTGCAGTCGGGCGAGCAGTAACGCTGGAAATACCAGGAGGAATCGACGAACGTGTCCATCGTGTCGGTTTCACGTTCGGCGTCCGCGCCGCACTTCGGGCACTTGACGTTCTTCCAGGCATCGCACTTCGTAAGCGGATTGCCTGAACCGTCCGGCACGAGATCCTCAGGAAGCACGACCGGGAGATCTTTTTCAGGCACCGGCACAGGACCGCAGTGCGGGCAATTGATCATCGGAATGGGCGTACCCCAATAGCGCTGACGAGAGATGCCCCAGTCGCGCAGACGGAACTTCACTTCCTTTTGTCCAAGCCCCTTGGATGCGAGCTTTGCTGCAATGGCGTCAATGGCGTCATGCATGCTCAGGCCGTCAAATTCGCCGGAGTTGACAAGATGCGTTTCGCGCGTCTTGTCGCCATACCATTCCTGCCAGGCATCGGTAGAGAAGGTTTCACCGTCAACCGCAACCACCTGCTTGATCGGAAGACCAAACTTTTTGGCAAATGCAAAGTCTCGTTCATCGTGAGCCGGGACAGCCATCACGGCGCCTTCGCCGTAGCCCATGAGGACGTAGTTGGCAATCCAGACTTCAACGGGTTCGCCCGTGAGCGGATGCTCGACGTAAAAGCCCGTCGGAACACCCTTCTTTTCCATGGCAGCCATGTCGGCTTCCGACACGCCGCCCTTGGCGCATTCAGCAATGAAGGCCTGCAGATCCGGACGATTTTTGGCGAGGTAGGAAGCGAGGGGATGTTCGGCAGCGATGGCGACGAACGTCACGCCCATCAGCGTATCGGCACGAGTCGTATAAACGGAGAGGCGCTTCTTTTCGCCGGCCAGTTCGTACGGGAAGCAAAGCGTCACGCCTTCGGAACGGCCAATCCAGTGCTCCTGCATGCGGCGAACTTGTTCGGGCCAGCCGTCAAGCGTTTTGATGTCGTCGAGGAGTTCCTGCGCGTACTGCGTAATGCCGAGGTAATAACCCGGAATTTCGCGCTTTTCAACAATCGCGCCGGAGCGCCAGCCGCGGCCTTCAATAACCTGCTCGTTGGCCAGCACAGTCTTGTCGACCGGGTCCCAGTTGACGATCTGGGTCTTACGGTAGGCAATGCCTTTTTCCAGCATCTTGAGGAACAGCCACTGGTTCCACCGATAGTACTCGGGCTTGCAGGTAGCGACTTCACGCGACCAGTCGAAAGCAAGACCCAAGGGCTCCATCTGGGCCTTCATATCGGCGATGTTGCTGTATGTCCACGCAGCCGGCTGAACCTTTTTTGCCAGGGCGGCATTTTCGGCCGGCAGTCCGAAGGCATCCCAGCCCATCGGCGTCATGACGTTGTAGCCCTTCATGCGGTGGAAGCGGTACATGACGTCATTTAAGGTGTAGTTGCGCACGTGGCCCATATGCAGCTTGCCGCTCGGGTAAGGAAGCATGGAGCACACGTAGAACTTGGGCTTGGGATGGCCATTGGCGTCTACGGCATCTTCTTTGGCACGGTAGACGTCCTTGTCCTTCCACATCGCCTGAACTTCGGATTCGACCTCCTGCGGGGAGTATGTCTCGCGCATAACGCTCTTTGTCCAGTGTGAATAAGTTGGGGGGAAATTTGAGAATAGTTGTTAAGTATAGCCGCCAGACCTTGGCGAGAACGCCTTCAGATCCCTCTGGAATACCTGCTGAGTGATGCAAGTTCGGCTCACTGAACCGGCTTTTCCGGTTTGCAATAGAAAACTACGATATTGTCCTTAGACTTTGAGTATGGTGTGCTGTTTGGCAGTTTTAAATCGAAGCGGTGCAGTTGGCTCTGCTTGTGCTACCTTTTCGGCCGCAAATTCATTTCTTGCATTGTCTTCAGAAAAACTATTCCATCGAAAGTCTGCCTATGTCGAGCGATATTCTGGCCAACCTCAATCCCGAGCAGCATCGGGCAGTGACCGCACCTGAAGAGAGCGTTCTCATTCTTGCCGGCGCGGGATCCGGCAAGACGCGAGTGCTGACCACGCGCATCGCCTGGCTGCTTGAGCATAATTTGGCGACGACGGGAGAGATTCTGGCGGTGACCTTTACCAACAAGGCCGCCAAGGAAATGCTCACGCGTTTGGAAGGCATGATTCCTTATGACCTTCGCCGCATGTGGGTCGGCACTTTCCATGGCCTGTGCAACCGTATTCTGCGCATTCATGCGCAGGAAGCGGGACTGCCGAAGACCTTCCAGATCTTGGATTCCGGGGATCAGCTTTCGCTGGTGAAGCGGCTCATGAAAGCTGCCAATATTGATGTGGAAAAGACGGATCCCAAGCAGGTCGTCAATTTCATTAATTGGTGCAAAGAAAACGGACTGAGGTCTTCGGGCGTTTCAGCGAAGGATGCGTCCGATCTGCGTCTCGGGCTTTACCAAGCTTACGAGCGGGAATGTCAGAAGCAGGGGGTAGTGGATTTCGCGGAACTGCTTCTTCGCTGCTACGAGCTGCTCACCCGTAATGACCTTGTTCGTGCGCACTATCAAAAGCGCTTCCGTCATATTCTCGTCGACGAGTTTCAAGATACCAACGTTTTGCAGTACCGCTGGCTCAAAATCTTGGCCGGTGAGAAGCTCGGTCCAAACGGTACGTCTTTGAATGCGGTTTTCGCGGTTGGTGATGACGATCAGTCCATTTACGCTTTCCGCGGCGCCAACATCGGCAACATGGCGGACTTTCTCAAGGACTTTCATGTTGAGAAGCCCATCAAACTTGAACAGAACTATCGCTCGACAAAGACGGTGCTGGATGCCGCCAATGCTCTGATTGCCAATAATGACGGACGCTTGGGCAAAAACCTTTGGACAAGCGGCAGTCAAGGCGCAAAGATTTTGGTGAAGGAGCTCGAGAGCGAGATGGATGAAGCCGCTTGGGTGGTGGATTCGATTCGTCGAGCTCAGCGCCTTACTGGAGGCGATGCGTCTTGGCGTCAGTTTGCGATTCTTTATCGAACGAACGCTCAGTCACGGGCGCTTGAAGCCGAACTGACGGCCCGAGGCGTGCCGTATCGCATCTATGGCGGTCTTCGGTTCTTTGAACGCGCGGAAGTCAAAAATCTGCTGGGGTATCTCAGGATGATTACTAATCCGTGGGATGACACCAGTTTTCTGCGTGTGGTTAATTTTCCGACGCGCGGCATCGGAGCGAAAACCATTGAGACGCTCCAGGAGTCAGCCCGTGCAAGTGGTCAGAGCCTTTGGGCCACACTGATTCAAATGGGCGACCAGTTGTCGGGGCGCCTGGCAGCCTTTCGCGACCTGATCTTCACGCTGCGTGAGACAGCTCAGAATATGACGCTTCCGGATGCGGTGGCACATGTCATTAAGGCTTCCGGGCTCGAGGCCTGCTACGAAAAAGATAAGGATGGCCCGGATCGCCTTGAGAACATGAAGGAAGTGATCACAGCCGCTGAAGGGTGGTTTAAAAACGAAAGACTGCCGGAAGATCTTTTGGCTTTCTCGCCTGCTAATGATGAGGTTCCGACGCCGATGGAGGGGTTTCTCACGCAGGCTACGCTTGAAGCGGGCGACAAGAGCGAAGGCCAGAATGTCAATGCCGTGCAGCTGATGACCGTGCATTCCGCGAAAGGGCTCGAATTCCCCTGGGTATTTATCGTTGGTGCCGAGGAAGGTATCTTTCCTCATTTTTCTGCTGTGAAAACCGTTTCCGAAGGCGGTCAAGGAGGGCTAGAGGAAGAGCGGCGCTTGATGTACGTGGCTATTACCCGTGCTAAGGAGCGACTCGTCTTCACGCACTGCAAGGTTCGCCGAACTTACGGCACAATCTTCAATAATCCGCTTTCATCCTTCGTTAAAGAAATCCCAGCAGAACTTGTGCAGATGGAGCCGCTCTTTGATGACGATGAGGATGATGATTCAGATCGGCAGGGCGGCCATTTCTACGGACGCGACCGCGACGATTCCTATGGGCGCGGGGCTCGCTGGGGAGGCAGCTCATCGGGCTATTCCGGCGGCTACGGTCGTTCCGGTCAGGGTTACAGCGGTTACAGTTCAGGACGCAGTTCAGGCGGCTCGTATGGTTCTAACCGCGTAAGCGATGCGGTTGTTTCCGAGAGCGGGCGGCGCAGCTTTGCCGGCGCCGGCGCAAGTCTGGCGGCCGCTCAGCAGCGCCGGGCTGAAGACGATTGCGGATATAAACCCGGCGACCGTGTTCGTCATGATGTATTTGGGGCTGGTACCGTTAAAGCAGTGATTGGTTCGGGCGATACGACGGTGCTTCGCATTACGTTCGGTTCGTCTACAAAAGATCTTCTTTTGCGGGTTGCCAAAGAGAAACTGCATCACGCCGGATGATTCTGCAGAAGTCAGCAGGCCTGTTGCGGCCTCTGATAGAATCCGAAGCTTCTCCGGGCAGACCCCGGAGAGATCAAGCACGGTGGGACCATAGTTCAACTGGATAGAACTGGCCCCTCCTAAGGGTCGGATCTGGGTTCGAGTCCCGGTGGTCCCACCAGTATCACTGTGCTTGAAGGTTGCAGAGGGCTTATTTTCCAAGATAAACAAAGTGATTAAAAACTTGGAAGGCTGCAGCGGGCTGTGGCGGCCTGCTGCATCGACGATCGGATAAGACTCAAAATGGGCCTTTACCGATTAAGGAAGTCTTTAAAGACTCAAAGAGCCTAATTGTCTACAGACTCAAAAACCAATATGCATGGGACCTCTCCAAGGCAATTCTTCGATAAGGCTGCGTTCGAATTGAGAGGCTCGCTCAAAAAAGAAGCACGTTGTCTTTTGGGTCAACGTGCTTCTTTCTAGTGCAAGCGGAGAGTTAAGCGAGCAAATCCATCAAAGGGGCAACGGACTTTTGCTTTCCAAGATCAATCACGAATTGAATAATGTGCTGACGCTTTGACGCATCCATTTCATTCACCGCAGCTTCAAATTTAGCGACGATTTGTTCTGGCGTGGTGCTGTCGTGCGCGTCAAGGGTTTTGTCGGCATAAACCATCCCGTCCTTCATCACAATGGACACTTCAGCCTGACGATGCGGGAAGCGGCTTGTGGCTTCCGGACTTTCAATGACGTGCACTCGACGGGCAAGGTCAAGTACTTCTGCGTCGGTTCGCACGGCCTGCGAGAAGTTTGCTAAGGAGACGCTTCCTTTGAGCAGCGAAATGGCGAAACAGAAGGGAAGCGAAAACTTTGCTTCATCTTCGGTGGCTGTTTTGAGCTGTGAAGTCAGATCGAAAGCTACCTTGTAGGTGGCTACATCAATTCGTTCAATCTCTTTTGGATTAATGGCATATTTGGCCATCAGTTTAAAGAGCACATCAAGGGGAGAATTGGTATGTCCGCAGGACGAATACACCTTGTAGAAAGCTGAATCGGACACCAGTGCATCTTCAGATAAATGGGTGAGGTTTTCTGTATGCGGTTCAGTGCAGGTTGCTGCTACGAAACCTTTTTTACCCAGAAGTGCAGAGTGAGAGCCTGTCAGCCCTAACTTTGCCAGAGAGGCGGCATCAATCCCGTTTTGACAAGCTTCCGCAATATTGATGGCTTTGGCATGCGAGCCAAAGGACTCCACCAGTCCTCCTGCCATCGTCGCGGCGATGCCAATAGCGTTATTGGTTTCTTCTGCGGACAGTTTCAGCAGACTGGCGGCTGCGGCCGCAGCGGCGATAGCCCCGCAAGTGCCGGTTGTATGCCACGTCCGGTAATGGGACGGATTGACAGTGCGCCCCAAGCGGGAAAAAACTTCATAACCGAGAATGACCGCTTTTAAAACATCGGCTCCGCTGGCATTGAGGTGCTCGCCAAGCGCAAGTGCCGTCGGGACGGCAATTGAACCAGGGTGCCCGATGGCTGTACGGTGTCCATCGTCGAGTTCGCAGACATGTCCGGCAATGCCGTTGAGAAAGGCGGCCGTACGGGGTGAGCATTTGGTCTGGTGACCAATGACAGTAGAGTTTCCCTGATCACCGTTTTCAATAAAGTACTTCTGAGCGATTTCTACTTGGGGATAGTGCTCTCCGGCCACAGCGCAGCCAATCCAGTCCAATACCCGATAGGCGGCATCTTCCTTGAAATGCGGGGCAATCTTTTCCCAATCGCAATTGGCGATAAAGGATGCCAGTTCATTTTGAATATGTTCTTGCATGATCAGCTCTCAAGATGAAAAAGCACTGCTCTTAAAGTGGTCGAGCAGTGCTTTTAGTGCCAATGAGGTTACGGCTAATTTACGGAAGGATGAAGAGGTAGACAACCAAGAAGTTCACCACACAGCAGCAAAGCAGCGGAACCATGTTGCGCTTTACAACGCGGAATGGCGATACACCGGCCATACCAGCCACAGCCACAATGCCGCCCGTCACCGGAGACATCGTGCGGCCGAAGCCCGTCATGGTCTGCAGGGGCAGCAGCACGTCAGCAGCATGGACGCCGAACTTTTCAGCAATAGCCGGAGCGATAGAAGCAAAGGAGTAGAACGGAGCGTTGCCCGAACCCATCAAGAAGGCAATGATGCCGATGATGACACCCATCACGATGATCAGCGACATGACGCCGAGACCCATCGATTCCGCCCCAGCAATCAGCGCATTGACTGCACCGATGGCCGTGAGGCCCTTGCCGAACACCTGACCCGCAACAATGAGGGTGACGACGACGGCAAAGTATTTGCCCATGCCTTCAAAGAAGACCTTCATGCTGGCCATGACTTCAACGAATTCACGCTTGCGGATGTATTCGAAGATCATGGAGACGAAAATCGTGATGATGACAGCTGCCGGGATGCCGAGCTTGATGGTCGGCAGACCAAAGTACTCAGTCACAATCGGGTTGAACGTGAGCAGGAGGAAGAGCGGCAGAACGGTGAGCAGAGCGTAGATCTTAGGAGCTTTGTTAGTATCGTCAGCTTCTTCTTGACGGAACTTTTCGCGCAGCGCTTCAAAATCCGGATCAAGTCCTTCGCGCTTGTCCCAATACTTTTGAGCAAAGTACATCGTCACAAGCATTGTCGGAAGCAGGGCCCAGTAAATACCCATCTGCCAATTCAGGAAGTAGTCGGCCCATTCAATACCAGCCGTTTTGCAGGCCATATTGCATGAGGCGGAACCTGGTCCGAGGTCGAAGAAGCGGCCCGCAGCAATGACGCAGACAGCAGTCATTCTCGGGACACCGGCGCGGATGAACACCGGGTACATGGTGACCATCATCAGCAGACCGAGACCGGAAGCTGAGGGAATCGCCATACCAAGCAGCTGATCGACAATGAAACCGGCCATGGCGAGCATATACGGATTCTTGACGTACTTGAGCGGCGCACTGACAACGTCATAGAGCGAACGGCCGGCTTCAAGCTTGTCCATGTACTTGGCGAAGCCGCCCATGCACATAATGTTTAAGCCTAGTCCGCCGAGCGTGGTTGAAAAGACATCCTGAATGATTTTGAAGATGTCGAAGAATTCTGATCCCGTGCCTTTTTTCAAGGCCAGTCCGGGCTCTACATCAAGCAGTACGGCGCAGCACAACAGCACCAGGCCGGCAATCATCAAGACTGCCGTCGGATACACTTTTTTGATGATCAGATAGCCAACGCAAACAATCACAACGATTGCGATGGTATTCGCTATAGCTCCCATAGCTTGGTCTCCTTGGTGGTCTCTCGCCGCAGCCCCTCAATGGGAATGCATTGGGGGCTGCGATTTCTCTCGATTTGAAGCTGGTTACTTCACCGTCTCCTTGGGCGATTCAGCAATGGATTTATCCGTGAGTTCCTGGCCGATGCCGGGAAGATCCGGAATCTGATATTTGCCGTTGACCGGCAGATAGTCGTACTTGCAAGTGACGCGATTGCCTTCGAGCAGCGCGTAGCGGTGCAGTTCGTGAATAGCAAAGTTAGGAATTGCACATTCAAGCTGCAGCGCAGCGGCAGTCATGATCGGGCCGCCGCAGACGTGAATCTGGCAGGTCGTGTCATAGATATGACCCATGTCACAGATCTTCTTGGCTTCACTGAAGCCGCCGCAGGTACCCAGGTCAGGCTGAATCAAATCAATGATGTGGTCTTCAAAGAACGGACGGAAGCCCCAGCGTGTGTAGACACGTTCGCCAGCGGCAATCGGAATATTGATGCCGTCCTTGACCTGCTTGAGCTGGCCGGGATTAAGGGCCATCACGGGCTCTTCATAAGCGGCGATGCGGAATTCTTCGATCATGTTGCCGAATTCAATGGCTGACGTCGTATCCGTCAGTGCATGAGCTTCAACAATGATGTCGATCTTGTCGCCGACAGCTTCTCGGATTGCCTTGAGTCGTTCGTAGCCGACCAACAGATCGCGGCGGGCAAAGCAGCCGTACAAATTACGCTTCTTGGCACGGCCTTCAAGGTCAATTTCGTTGACGTCAACTTTGATAGCGTCATAGCCGTCGGCCAATGCCTGTTCAGCCGCTTTCGCATACTGTTCGGGCGTCGTAAGAATTTCCTTTTTTTCCGCATTGCCCCAGCCGAACTGCAGCTGGCTCGCATACGTGCGGAGTTCGTCGCGGCATTTCCCGCCGAAAAGCTGGTAGCAGGGAACGCCGAGGACCTTGCCTTTGATATCCCAAAGCGCAATATCAATGGCGCTCATGCCGGCAGAAACAACCGTGCCGCCGCCCTGACCCCAGAAGGTCTTCTTCTGCATCTTGTCCCAGATGTATTCGCTGCGCATGGGATCTTCACCGATCAGAAGACGAGCGAGATCTTTTGCCATGCCGAAGCCCGCAGAAGCCCCGACACCATATGCCATGCCGACTTCGCCAAAACCGGAGACACCTTCATCGGTGTTGATGCGGACGACAACCGGGCGCCATTTAGCTACAGCCGACTGAAGAGGATTCTTCACATCAATGATGTCGACGCTGACGA